>OGEU01001576.1_pt1 | contig 18587 bp, 10 predicted proteins | sample 1570651 | NCBI WGS metagenome assembly OGEU01 (sample SAMEA2582129, study PRJEB24529) | metagenome | biome: Human gut stool | place: China | collected 2011 | reverse complement strand
ATAATTCGCGGCACGGCCGGCAGCCGAATGCTCCAGCGCCACACGCTGCCAGACTTCCGCCTTGCCGCAGGCCCTCCATGCGCAATCCAACACATATTGCGGTTCACGCGAAACCAGTTTGGCTTCCGACTCGCATGTTTTGTCAAGAACCTTCCACAATGATGCGAACGCCTTGATCTGCGGATCCGCGCCCAGCACGGAGGCGATCGCATCGACCACGCGATCGGTATTGCCCTCCATAAGAAGCACGTACAGCGCTTCCATACTCAGCGCGAAATCGCCTTCATGCTCGTCTTCATGCTCACTATCATGCTCGCCATCGGCGCGAATCGCATGATAGTCCGTCATATAATCGCGCCAATCTTCCATCAAACGAGGGAGCAACGCCTGTTGTTCGACGGCAGCGTCCGCCGCATCCTCATCATCTTCGAAATCATCTTCGTCGTATTCTTCGGCAGCATCCTCATCATGGTTCGCAGCCTTGCTTTCCACAATCGAAGCGAGCGAAACCAACGCGTTCATCGCGGATTCGATGGATGCGAGACGGGCCGGACGCCCCTCATGCCGTTGATCACCACCGACCGTAATCAGCGGAGATCCCATAATCAACGCCACGCGCGAACGAATATAGGATCCGGCGGTCTGCAGGTCCATGGTCGAAGCCGCGATCGTCTGGTTTTTCAATTCGGCCAACTCGATCAACGCGAACAGACCCTGCACGAACGGCTCATCCTTCAACGGCCGGGTCACGCTGGAATAGCGCACGGGAACGCCGTCAGCGCGCAACCGCTCGCCGAATGCGCGCACGGTGGCATTGTCGTGCGCGATCACGGCCATGTCGTTCCATACACGGGAACGTTGCAAATGCTCAGTTTTGATCTTCCACACCACGTCGTCGAGCTCTTCGGAAGAGGAACGGTACAAGGCCGTTTCCACACTGCCGTCGGCCGGCGTGACACGAGCGCCCGTATCGTCGGCCGGCAACGTTTCGATGGGCATCGCGCCTGGCATATCGCTCATTTTGCCGGGACGATCGGGCAGAGGCACGTCCGTCGACTCCGTGCTTGCGATCGACAGGCTCACTCGCGTCGCGACAAGCGTGCGATAGTCGCCATGCACGCCTTGCTGGTTCGACACGGTTTGCGCGGTATCGCCTTCGTGCGCCGTTTGCAGACCTTCGATGCGTTCAAGCCTCGCTCCCATGCGCGTCTGCGCCTGGTTGAACAGATATTCCGGATATGATCCTCGGAACGTCTGCACGGCTTCGTCGGGATTGCCAACCAACAGCAGGCGCACCCCGCGTTCATGCAGGGCTTCAAGCAGTGCGAACCCAGCCAACGTCGTATCTTGAAAATCGTCGACGATCAGCATGTTCGCAATATCGGCTTCCTGTATGCCAGACACGGCTTCGGTGGCGTCGATCATCAGCTGCGACGCGTCGAGACGATATTCGCCAGGATAAGACGAACGGATCGCCTCATTGTATTCCTCACGCAAGGCGAAGGCGAGACGCCATTGAGTGCGCAGGCGTTCGCGACGTTCGTCAAGCATGCCGTCCCTGCTGGCCGCACGGGCGATCAGCATGTCTTCGAACTGCGGTTTCGCGCCAATCTCGTTCATGCGTGCGAGCATGTCGCGCAATTGGTTGGCGAATGCGTCGGTGGAATCGTCGGCCACCAGTCCTGACCATTCGGAAACCGCGAAATAGGTGCGCAGCAGATCGCAGGTGGCGCAATCGTCGCCATGTTGCCTATGCTCCACATGCGAAGCCAGTACCTTGCGGATGATCACATCCTGTTCCGCACCGTTCAACAGTTTCGGCAACGGTTCGCCTTGACTTGATCTCACGGCCGTCAGCAGACGGAATGCGACGGCAGGCAACGTAGTGACCGGTCCCGCCTGCGACACGGCCGACAATTCGCGGATCGCCCGATCGCCCAACGCATCGGCGATCTGCCTGCCAGACACCGTCATCACGGCATTCCCGTCACCATACCGCCTCATTGCGGCAACCAGCATGCCCAGCGCAAACTCGGTTTTTCCACTGCTCGGCGCGCCCGCAACCAACGTGACGCGGCCAAGGTCTTCCAAATTCATCATGCCTCCCAACACTACTAGTCTCGTCCTCCTTTACCTGACAAATCCGGAACCTGCAAAGTTGTCTCGAAGCCAACCTTTATCCAACACAATCTGCGGTGCAACCACTCCTTCGTGGCATCTGCAGCAACGCCGACAACACATCAATGGTCATTTCCATTTGAGCCAGATGCCCGTCATCCAGCAACTGAATGTATGTACCCTCATCGTCGCCACGAAGGCCGTCTCTTAAGGTTCGCACGTTCTTTCTATCACTACGACTTCTATTATTCAGCCACAACATGTCTCAGATGCCCGTCTTTGTATATGGACATTTTGACCCCTTGCTGATAGGTTTCTGGGTTGGTCTTCAGTTAGGATAGGATCCAGAGAGAGCGGCCGAAAAGCATACGCACCACGAGGAAAGAGAGCATATGGAAGCCATGAACGGCATTCCCCCTCAAATCCCTGGGTATACATTCGCCCAAAAGTTGGGTTCAGGTTCCGAAGCGAACGTGTATTTGTACCAGCAGCTTTCCCCCAGCCGACAAGTGGCCATCAAGGTCAGCAAGGGAACGCTCGATCCACGCGCGGCGGCGCGGTTCCGTTCCGAAGCGAACTTCATGGGCAGGATCTCCTCGCATCCCTACATTCTTTCGGTGTACGAAAGCGGCGTCACCACCACGGGCAACGGCTACACCGTGTTCGAATACGCTCCGGGAGGCAATTACAAGACCTTCCTGGAATCCAACAGGCTCAACGCAGACCAGATGCTCACCGTCGGCATCAATCTGGCGAGCGCCCTTTCCACGGCGCACCGCGAAGGCATCATCCACCGCGACATCAAGCCCAGCAATATTCTCATCAACACGCATGGCATGCCCATGCTTGCCGATTTCGGCATCGCGGGAACGATCTACGGGCGTCCCGGCATCGGCTACACCATCGCGTGGGCTCCGCCGGAAGTGCTTGCGAAGAACGGCGGAGGCAACGAATCCTCCGATATTTATTCGCTGGGAGCAACGCTGTTCGCCATGCTGACGGGCCAGTCGCCGTATGAATACGGCTATTCCGCGGCCCTCGGCTCGACCAGGGGCAAAGAGCGCGGCGCTCTGCTGAGAAACATCATTCTCACCGATCCGCTCCCTAAGCTCAATAGGCCGGATATTCCCCCGCAAGTGGAGCGGATCTTGCGCAAGGCGTTGAATAAAACGCCGGAGGACCGGTATTATTCCGCATACGATTTCGCGCGTGACATGCAGCGTGCGCAGCAGGAATTGTATGGCCATGCCACGCCGACCACGGTCGAAGGCGAACCGCCGTTCCCGCAGAACCTGTACGCACAGTCCCAGGCGAACAGCCAGGCAGCCGCGGTTGTCCCGAAACAGCGCAACACTTGGGCCAAGCCTCTTGCGATCGTCGTTTCGGCGGTTGCCGCGATCACGGCCGTCGCGTTGGTGTTCGCGTATGTGATCTTGCCGAATATGGATTCGGCTTCCGACAACAGCAGCGTGCAGATCAAGACTCCGGGAACGCACGATCAGGACAACGATTCGCCTGATTCGGCCATCACCACAAGTAGCGTGCCCAGTGTCGAGAATCTGGCCGGCTCATATTCCGCCGACGGCGGCAGCGTGCAGTTCACATGGGTGAACCCCGACCCTCAGGACGGCGATTCGTACGCATGGTCGCTGGTAGGCGATGCAGGAGTAAACCCGAACGCCCAAGGAACCACCACCACCGACACGCGCATCAGCATCAAACCCGCCGACGGCTCGCAGACCTGCATCCAGGTGAGCCTCATCCGAGCGGACCGGCAGATGTCGCAGAATCCTGCGATCGCGTGCGCGGCCAAACCATAAGCATCACCATACTTCGCAACCGGACCGTCCAACGGCATATTTTCAATCGCAAACGGCATATACGGACCGATCACAACGACAATCGGAACATTCAGGGAAGAGCCAGAAATGGGCAAACGCAAGAACGGTGCCAACCAATCGGCGCAATCATATGAACGTCAACTACGTTTCGGATCAATGGTACGCAAACTGCTGTTGCCGTCGGGAAGCAGACGGTGGATCACGCCGATCGTCATGCTGCTTCTGCTGCTGGGCATCATCGCGGGCGCGTTCATCGTCAGTTCGGTGACGCAACGGCATGTGCAGCTCGACGACGGCACTGTGTGGATCACCTCGTTGAAAGATCGCAAGGCCGCACGATTCAATGCGAAGAACAAGGATGTGGACGCCGGAGTCTCATCCGCAGCCTCCCGTTTCGACGTGGCACAGCATGATGGCGACACCGTGATCTCCGAAGGCACCAAAGCCAGCAATATCGCGGCTTCCACCATTAGCGAAACCGGCAACACCGCCATCAAAACGGATATCGAAACCATTGTCGGAGGCGATACCGCGGCTTTCATCAACAACCGGCATTGTGTGGGAGGGATCCGCTTCCGATGTGAAATCCGTCAACCCCACCACCGACAAGCCGAACATGAAACTGGGATCCGGCGGAAAGATCGCGGTGACGCATGACGGAACCGTATACGGATACCGAACTTCCGATGGCGCGGTGCTGAGCATCAAAGGGCCGCAGGGCACGCGTGAGCAAGTCGGCACGATCGAAGGCGCCCCGCACGCCGAATCGTTCACCATCATCGGCAAAACCCCGGTGGTGGCGGCGAAAAGCACCGTGTACTGGCCGCAGGGAAGCGCGACCATCAACCTGCAGGGCGATATGACGCTGCAGGCCCCCTCCACGGACGGCAAGCAAAACGGATGGGTGGCCGTGGCGACGCCGCGCGGACTCGCAACGGTGGATCTCAACACCAAAAAGACCGCGGAAACAACGAATTCCGGCAAGGGCGAGGCCGCCCAACCGGTGTCCACAGGCGGATGCGTGTTCGCCGCATGGGCGCAGAAAGCCAACAATTACGCCAAAGTGTGCTCCGTAGACGGTTCGGATACGGCATTCGACACCCTGACCAACATCAACGCCACTTCGGAACTGATATTCCGCACCAACCATCGCCTGGTCATACTCAACGACGTGGTCAACGGCAACGTTTGGAATCCACAGGAATCCACCAAGGTCATCAAAATCCAATGGAACAAGGTGGAAACCAAACAGTCGAAGCAACAGGAACAGAACAACGACAGCGCCAACAACCAGCATAATTTCAGCAAGACCTGCTCGTCGCAATCCGGCCAGATCAAAGCCGAAGATGATTCGTTCGGCGCGAGAACAGGATCGCAGCAGATCCTCGACGTGCTCCGCAACGACGAACAGACCGACTGCTCCGTACTGCGCATCACCTCGGTAAGCGCCCCCGACGGCGCCAACATCAGCGTTTCCCCCGTATACGACGGACGATATCTGCAGCTCGACGCTTCCGCGGCATCCGAAGGATCCGTATCGTTCAGCTATGAAATCTCCGACGGACGCGGGCAAACCTCCAACGCCAACGTAAGCCTCACACTGGTAGGCGGGGACGACAACGCGCCCCAGCAAACCGATACGCCACCGGAAATCGACGTGGAACAAGGAGCGACCTACACCACCAACGCGCTGGGCAGCTTCTCCGATCCCGACGGCGACCCGCTCACCCTCGTATCCGCAACCCCGCAAAACACCGACCAGGTGACCGTTTCCACACGCGCCGACGGGCAGCTCGTGTTCAACGCGGGATCCATGTCTTCCGGACGCGCCGGCATCGAAGTGACCGTTTCCGACGGCCAGCAGACCGGCACCGGCATGGTGTATTTCTCAGTGAAACCGGCCAACACGCTGGCCGCGGTGATCGATCCGGCCGTCAAGCAGACCACGCCAGACACCCGCACCACCATCGCGCTCAAACAATACGTGCATGGCACCTCGACCGAACCCGCGCAGCTGACCGCCGTGGAAACCCCATCCGGCGCATCCACCACCATGAACGCCACCGACATGTCGTTCACCTTCAGCGCATCCAACCCCGGCACCTACTATGTGCCCTACACCATCACGCAAGGATCCATCCCCTCGACCGGCCTGGCCCGCATCGAAGTGCAGGCCGTGGCCGGAGACTCCGCCAAACCCATCGCCGCCAACGACGTGGCGCTGCTCGGCGCCGACAACACCGCAATCGTGGAACCCCTGTCTAACGACGTCGACCCGATGGGCGGTGTGCTATCCGTGACCAACGTGACCGCCGACGCGGCGAGCGGCATCAAAACCGGCGTCGTAAGCAACAAGCGCGTCTACATCACCGCACGACAGGTACCGACCGAACCCGTGCAAATCAAATACAGCGTAGCCAACGCGGCAGGCACGTCAACCGGCGTGATCGTGCTGCAGCCACCGGCACTGACCACCTCCAACTCCGTGCCGAAAGCCGACAACATCACCACGCAGGTACGCACCGACGGCATCGTCTCCATCGACGTGCTCGACCACGTGACCTACTCCGACGGCACCACGGTAAGCCTGCAAAACGACCTGCAATACGACAAAAACACGTTCAAAGGACTCGTATTCGTATCAGGCAACACCGTACGATACCAAGCATCCGACCAAACCGGATCCTTCCCCGTAACGTACACCGTCAAAGACAATCTCGGCAACGCGGCATCCGCCACAATCACCATCAACGTGCATCAAAAAGACGCTTCCAACAAGGCTGCGCCAACACCATCCGACGTCGAGGCGCAAGTCGCGGCCGGCCAAAAAGTCCAGATCCCGATCACCTTGACCGGCATCGACGCCGACGGCGACGACGTGCAGCTGCTCGGTCTCGGCAACAAGGCGCCGACACTCGGACGCATCAGCGAAGTCGGCGCCACCTACCTGGTATACGAAGCCTATGCCGACTCCACAGGAACGGACACCTTCTCATACGCCGTCGAAGACTGGACCGGCCAACGATCCCAAGCGCAAATCCGCGTAGGCGTATTCACATCCGGCACCGATTCGGGCGTATACGCGCGCGACGACGAAATCACATTGCGCCCCAACACCGCAGCAACCGTGCCCGTGGCGCAAAACGACATCTCCGGAGACAACACCGACCTGGCCGTCAGCGAAAACGTCGAATCGCAAGACATCAGCAATGTGACCGTGGCGGACAATGCGCTCGCCTTCACCACTCCTCAGCAGGCGGGCACCTATTACGTGGTGTATACGGTCAAAGACAAGGCAGGATTGTCCGACACCGCGACATTGACGGTGAACGTGGACGACAACGCCACCATCGAACCGCCGACAGCATACGACTACCGTGTGCCATCTTCCGCGACGATCGATAAGAAATCCATCGACGTGGACGTTTCGCAATGGATCGCGAACCCTTCCGGCAGCGCCGACGAACTGCACGTGGCCGTGGATGATTCCGCCACCGACCATGCGCATGTCAAGGGCGGAGACAAGTCCACGACCATTAGCGTGGACTTGACGGACGAGGCGCGAGCCGTGCCGTACACCGTGACCAACACGACATACAACATCACGTCCACTGCGTTCATCCAAGTGCCCGCATACGGCGTGTTCCCGCCGGTACTTCGACCGAAAGCGCCGGCTTTGAAGGTGAACGCGCACGAGACGATCACCATCAATATCGCCGATTACGTGCGCGTGGGCGCAGGCAAGACCGCGTATGTGGACGGCGCCGATTCGGTGAGCGCCACGAAGGCCGCGGACGGCGACCTGTATGTGAACGACCAGACGTTGAAGTTCACCGCGCCGAAGGATTACTCCGGTCCAGCGTCCATCACCTTCACCGCGGTGGATGGCAAACGCGACAAGAACGACAAGGTGAAAATCATCAATTCGGCGGTATTGACGTTGCCGATCACCGTGATCGGGCGCGACGTGCCCGCGCCGACGTTCTCTTCGCCCACCATTGACGTGGTCGCAGGAGAAAGCGCCACCACCATCGATCTGACCGCATTGACCCATTCGGCGTCCGACCTGTACGACGATGAAAAGCAGTACACGTATTCGGGTGGCACCGATTCCGACCAGGCGAGCGCCAAAGTGAGTTCGAACGGCAAGCTGACCGTGTCCGCCGACAAGACCGCTTCGCCGGGAACAACGGTGAGCGTGCCGATTTCGATTCAATATTCGAAGGGCACGGTGAGTGCGGGCGTCACGGTTCGCGTGACGGCCTCCAACAGGCCTTTGGCACGCATCAACGCGAAAACCGTGAAGGTCAAGGCAGGATCCAGTGAGGAAGTGAACCTGCTGTCCGATGCGTATAATCCGTTCCCCGATTCCGCATTGACCGTGACCGGATGCACGTCCGATGGCGCGTCGAAGCTGACCGTGGACTGCCCGTCCAACGGTGTGGTGTCGATCAGCGCCTCGTCCGATATCGGCGCGAGCACCAACAAGGTGATCGTCAACGTGCGCGATGCCACCAATACGAAGGAACGTGAGGTGACGGGCACCATCAACGTTTCGGTGATGGACAAGCCGGATGCGCCGCTGCTCTCCCCCATCGCCGGAGACCCGCAGGATGGCGCGGTGAATCTGAGTTGGACGGCCGGCTCTTCGAACGGCAGTCCGATCAGCGAATACAAGGTGTCGTGGGGCGGCGACGGTTCCGGCGAGAAATCGTGCGGATCCGTGACCTCCTGCCAAATCACCGGCTTGAAGAACGGCAAGACGTACTCGTTCAAGGTGCAGGCCAAGAATGAGGTCGGCTGGTCGAAGGAGTCGAATGGCGTGGAAGGCACGCCTGACAAGCTTCCGGACGCGCCGACCGATGTGAAGGCCGAAGCTAGCAAGAACACCATCACTGTCACATGGAAGGCTTTGGAGGGTAATTTCTCCGCCGTCGACAAGTATCAGGTGACGTTGAGCGGTCCGAATGTGGCGAATCCGGTCCAGGAAGTCACTGGCACCAGCATCACGTTCAAATTCGACGACAATGCGATCACCGACGGCGCATCCTATACCGCCACGGTCAAGGCGCATAACAAAGTGAACTGGAGCCAGCCCTCCACGGCATCCAATGCCGTTTCGCCTTGGGGTACGCCTGACAATCCGACTATTTCCGCCGATCAATCAGGCGACAAGATCGTGGTGAGAGGGCGGATCAATGACGCACGTAACTCGAAATACCAGTCGATTACGGTAAGCATCGAGGGCGAAGACAAATCCGTGGAGACAAGCGCCAAGGATTATTCCGTCGAATTCGACATTAAGAACGAGTGGTACTACAGAAAACTTAAGCCGACGATTACCGTGGTTACGGAACGCAGTGGCTCATTGCGCAACGAAGCGTCCGTTTCGACTTTCACAGCAGTCGATCCTCCAACCAATGTGAAGCTGGAACTCAACAACAACACATGTGTGGCGACCTGGTCCAGAAAAGGTGGACGCGTCACAGGTTTCGTTGTAAAGGCCAAGGGTTATTACGATGATGATGTTCATGAGAGCAGAGCCGAATGGCCGCTTTCCGGTGATTGGAGCACCTGCGATACGGTAAGCGTGCAACAGTACTTCATCGACACCTCACATCTCAGCGACCCAGCAATCGCTACCGATAATACCGTCGGCAACAAAAAGCCAGCGGAAATCACACTGCCATCCTCATTGACGTGGGATACACAGAACGCCAACATCATTCATGTCAATGGCGGTAGTTGGGAGGCCCACGGGCGAAGTGTCAAAGGCCAGATCGTCATCACTCCGGCAGGGGAAAGCTCGCATACCTACGATTGGCCAGCTAACGGCACACTGGATGTTTCCGACATCACCAGTCCTTCCGGTACCAGATGCGATTGGGAGGTTCGCGTGATCACCACTGCCGGGGAACCAGAAATCAATGCGACCAAGAAAAGCTCTGATCCCGGGAGCGGGCTCCGATACGAGGAGAAAACCCCCGATCCGGAACCGGGACCAACCCCTGATAATGGAGAGACGCAATCCTCGATAGACACCAACGCTTCAGCCATCTCATTACGAACAGGGTTGGCAGGAAAACAGGCGCGAGGCATCTCATTCACCGTCAAATAAGCAAATTCAACATCACAACCAATCATCAATACGATCAATAGAAGCAACCAAGGAGTACCTATGAGCAACGAAAACGACGACGCCACCCAGCTGGGTTCCATTGGGCGCCATATGAGCAAGCCGCAACAGCCCGGCAATCCGCAGGCACGCCCCGCATTCCAAGCTCCAAGCCTGCCGACGCATCCGCAGGAACAGGACGGAGACGAAGAGGGCACGGTACTCAGCACGCATAACGCAACTCCTTCCAGGCCGACGAGGCCTACGGTTCCAATGGCGCAGCCCATGCAGGCGCAACCGACGCAATCCGCTCCAACACAACAGCCGCTACCACAATCGCAATCGGCTCCCGTAATGGCAACGCGCCAATTCCCGCAGACTACGGCACCAAGCGTCAAGCCCGCGCAGCCGGCCATGGCTTCTTCCATGATGTCCGCGCCGCAGGCCGACATCACCGAATTCCATGAACTGTTCGCCCAACTGGTCGGCAACGTCTCACAAGTCGTGGTCGGCAAGGAACAGCCGATCCGCCAATGCGCCACCGCCATGATCGTCGGTGGCCACATTCTGCTCGAAGACAATCCGGGGACCGGCAAAACGCAGCTGGCCCGCGGCCTCGCCAACTCCATCGACATGTCGTTCAAACGTATCCAGTTCACTCCGGATCTGCTGCCGTCCGACGTGGTCGGCGTAACCTACTACGACCAGAAGAACGGCGAATTCGAATACCGCGAAGGTCCGATTTTCGCATCCATCGTGCTCGCCGACGAAATCAACCGAGCCTCGCCAAAAACGCAGTCCGCACTGCTCGAGGTCATGGAAGAGCAGAAAGTCACCGTCGACGGCGAAACCCATGCGGTACCGCAGCCGTTCATGGTCATCGCCACTCAGAACCCCATCGAGCAACTCGGCACCTACAAACTGCCTGAGGCGCAGATGGACCGTTTCCTCATCAAAACAACCATCGGCTATCCGAGCCATGACGTAAGCGTGAACATCCTCAAGCAGGTCAACGTCACCGACCGTGCCTCCACCGTACATGCGGTGCTCACCGGCAACGACGTGCTGCGCATGCGCGCCATCAGCGAAACCGTGCGTCTCGACGACGCGATCATCGAATACATCGTGCGCTTGGTGGAAGCGACGCGCCACAACGAACGCATCCAAGTCGGATCGTCCATGCGAGGCGCGCTCGCACTGACCCGATGCGCCCGCGTGTGGGCCGCGTCCAGCAATCGCGGATACGTGGTGCCCGACGATGTGAAGCAACTGGCCGTCGCCGTGCTCGCACACCGCATCACGCTCACCGCGGAGGCCACATTCGCGGGATCCACCCCCGAACAGATGATCGAACAGATCCTCAATGAAGTGCCTTCACCGACCGTGGGCGCCACCGCCTGAAACGCACGGCGCAGCCAGCCGCGTACGACACGGCACACGCAAAGCGCACACCCCACACGAAACGTTCGTAAACCCCCGAAAGGTCAAGCATGCGACAATCCAAAACCATGCAGCGCAGGAGAACCATGCAACGATCCCTGCGTCGCATCAAGCATCGCATCAAACGACTGGTCACCTCATACGTGTCGCCGCTCGGATGGGCCGTGACCGGACTCGCCATCGCCTCACTCATAGCGTTCACAATCCTCAGCTGGCATGAACTGCTGACCATGGCGATCGTGTTCGCATGCATGATGGTCGCCGCCATCATGCTGTCGCTCGGCAACACGTCGTTCACCGCCACCATAGACGTGTCCAGCAGGCGCGTCACCGTGTCAGACACGGTGAAAGTCGATGTGTGCGTCGACAATCCAGGGCGCACGCCAACCACATCAGCACGCGGCGACCTGCCCATCGGAGACAGCCACGAACGATTCGCCATCCCCATGCTCGCCGCCGGCCAATCACGCCAAACCACCGTGGAATTCACCGCCGTCTCCCGCGCGGTACTGCCGGTCGGTCCCCTGTCCATACGCAAAGGCGACCCATTCGGACTCGTACGACACGAAAAGAAACTTGTCGACCAAATCAACGTGTTCATCCACCCGAAAACCGTTATGCTGAACACACTCAACGCCGGAATTCCGCGAGATCTCGAAGGCCAGCCAAGCGGCGAAATCGTCGACGACGACCTCGATTTCTACGGACTGCGTGAATACGAGCCAGGCGACGACGTACGCAACGTGCACTGGCTCAGCTCCGCAAAAACAGGCGCACTGATGATCCGTCAATACGAGGCGACCCGACGCACCGACACCGCATTGACCATCAGCGTGAACCCCGACGACTATGTGAGCTCCGACGAATTCGAACTGGCGGTATCCGTCCATGCCTCCATCGGCGTGCAATGCCTGCTCCAAAACCGACCGGTGACCTCACACGCGGGAACCGAACACATCATGCCACGCAACTCCACGGAATTCCTTGACGGCTGCAGCGCCATCTCCCCCGATATCAGCGACAATCCGAATCTGGCGCAAACCACCCTCACCCATGCCCCCGACTCATCGTTCTACTACATCACCGTCGGCAGGCTCAAAAACATCGACGAAATCAAACACATGGCGCTCGCACTCCCCCGATCCGCAACCTGCGTGGTACTGCAAACCGCCATCGGACAGCCACGCGCCATCAAACGATACGTCGATGTCACCCTGGCGACCGTAGGAAACCTAGACGATCTCCCAATGATCATGGGGGTACTGGAATGAGCACCACAGGACTTTCCACCCACAACACCAACACCGGCGACACCGGCCGCACCACCGGATTCGGCAACACCTTCACCGGAACCGGCACCGGCTCATGGGCCGACTCCACACACTCCGTCATCTGGATGTCACGAGACGGCAAATCACAGGCACTCCCCTACCTACGCCGGACACGCGCCTCGCAATACGCAAGCCTGCTCGTCGCAGCCCTACTCACCCTCGCCGCCGCCAGCAACCTCATCGACGTCTACGGATCGGCCACATCCTGGGCGCTCGCCGCCATTCCGGCCACCATCATCGGATCTCTCGTGGCGCTCGCAGGCACGGTTCCGGCACTTCGTCTCTGGTGGCAGATGCTGTTCATGGCCGTCGCCCAGCTGGTTGTCGGCCCTGTACTGTTCCTCAACGACACCACCATCGCCCATATTGTTCCGACCTTGCGCACGCTTACACAAGGCTGGATGAACATGCTCGGATCGTTCAAATTCATTCTGTCGGTCGAACCTCCTACCGGTACCGCCGATGGCTGTTTGCTGGCCGTATGGACCATCTGCCTGTGGTTCGCGCTACTGACCGGCATTTTCGCAGTGACTGAAGATGGCCGATTCACCATGATCGCCATTATTCCCGTTACCGCCAATCTTGCGATTTGCGCGCTGCTCGGCTCATCTTCCGGCTATTACCGCATGTTCGTAGGCACCATAATGGCGCTCATATTGGTGATTTGGATCAGCGCACGTTGGAAATTACTGGAATTGGGACGTTGGCTCAGTTCCGTCGTGATCGTGGTGCTTTCCGTCGCATTGGCGATTGGAGGATGCCTCGTCGTCGATCAGGACCGCACCATTCTGCGCGACCATTATGATCCGCCGCTTAGCCCGTACAATTACACCAGTCCGTTAAGCGGCATGCGCTCGTACATTACAAACAGTAAGGACGACGTGCTCCTCACCGTCGAAAACCTGCCCGCTGGATCAAGCGTGCGACTAGCGGTCATGGACCGTTTCGACGGCAACGTATGGAATCTGTCCGACTCCACCATGTCATCGGACTCCTCCAATTACCGACGTGTCGGCACCTCCATCACCAACAATGCCGAAGGCAAGAAATTCACCGCCACATTCACCGTGGACAAAGGACTCAGCGACTACTGGCTGCCCATGGCCGGAGCCGCATCCAGCGTGACATTCGACAACAGCGAAAACTCCGACTCGTTCTACTACAACAGCGACACCATGTCGGCCATCTACCCCTCACGCACCTCCGAAGGTCTCACCTACACGGAAACCGGCATCATGCCAACGGTTCCCACCGACAAACAGATCGCCAAAACAGACGCGGCCGCCATCAGCCAGCCAAAAGCCGAAGATGTGCCCGACTGCGTAGACAAACTCGCCACAGCCATCGCCGGAGGCCAATCCAAAGGCGGCGAAGCGGCCCAGGCCTTAGCCGAAAAGCTCAAAGAATCCGGTTGGTTCTCACACGGATTAAGCGGCGACTACCCGTCAACCGCAGGCCACGGCAACTACCGCATCGACCAACTGCTCGCCGGAACGGCCATGGTCGGAGACAGTGAACAATACGCCTCCGCCATGGCATTGATGGCACGCAGCCTAGGTCTTCCCAGCCGTGTGGTACTCGGATTCCTGCCAAAAGACGACGAAGGTGAAATCAGCGAAAGCCGCACCGAAGAACAAGGAACAACCACCATCACGAAATTCACCGGCAACGACGTGACCGCATGGGTGGAAATCAAACTGGACGGCTACGGTTGGGTGGCATTCTATCCAACGCCAAAGGAAACCAAAGTCCCCGACGAAAACCAGAACCTCACCCCACCGAATCCGCAAACCCTGGTACGCCAGCCCCCGGTACCACTCACCGACCCGCTACGCGACGACACCCAGGCCAAAGGCAAGTCCTCAATCGGCGGAAGCATGGCCGACGAAACCTCAGCCAACCTGTTCTGGCAGCATTTCGGCAGAATCGCAAGAAAAGTAGCCATCTACGGAAGCCCTCTATGGACGCTGCTCATCATATGCGGTCTCCTGCTCGCCATCAAAGCGATCGCACTGGCACGATCAAGAAAACACGGCAGTACGCAGCAGCGTGTGGCAGCCGGCTGGCAATCGGTCGCCGCGCTCGCACGGCAAAGCGGACTCGACATTCGAGGCACACGCAGCGAACAGGCGGTTTCGATCGCGAATCAGATGGATATTTCCCGCGAGACCTTGCTCGCTTTGGGCGCGCAAGCCGATTACGCGGCCTTCTCCGGTAATTTCGTCAACGAAGAGCATGTGCAGCAGTATTGGCGCGATATTGCGCAGGAACGCAAGTACATGCTCAAGTCATTGCCGACGTTACGCCGATGGCGTGCCAAACTTTCGCTTGCCGACGTTTTCCACTTCCGCAGCAACCGCAGCGGGCGGAACAACGGCAGCGATCGGAAGCACAATCGTAAGAAAGGACGGGACTCATGATCTTCCGTAGCATCGAGGCCGGCCTGAATAGCAATGTCGGGTGCAAAAGAAAAAACAACCAAGACAACGCTCTCGCCAGCCGTGGCGTATATGTCGTATGCGATGGCATGGGCGGCGGCAAAGGCGGCGAGCGGGCCAGCGCACAGGTGGCGGCATGTTTCTCGCAGCTTGCCGAACAGCCGTCGCGCAACCGTACGTCCATCGAACATGCGTTGAGCCAATCGCAGCAACAGGTGCTCGAACTTGGCCAGGAGCTTGGCGGCATCGCCGGAACCACCATCACCGGCGTGGTGCTGCCGACTCGCGTTGAAGATAGCGTGCATGAACAAGCCATCGATGAGTACTGCTACGTCATCAATGTCGGAGATTCACGCACCTACCATATGCGCGCCGATGCGGAAGGCCATTGGATGGCGGAGTCGCTGACCCGGATCACACGTGACCATTCCGAACGGCAGAACGCCATCGACACCGGCGAAATGCTACCGGACGAGGCGAACCGATGCATACCGCGCAATATCATCACCCAATGCGTCGGCGCTCCTGACGGCATTCAGCCGGACTGGTATGCGGCGCGCTCCACGGGACGTTTCATCATCTGCTCGGATGGCCTGCACGCGCAGATCGATCGGGAACTGCTCGCCGATGTGGCGGCCGCATATGGCGATCCGCAAGTCGCCGCGGATATGCTGGTGCAGTCCGCGCTCGACGCGGGCGGCAACGACAACGTCACCGTGATTGTGCTTGATATATGCGGCAAATCATCGGATTATTCGGCAAATGACGATTGGAACGTCAGCAAAATCGACGATCACGAGGATATCGGCGATTTACAGGAAAGCACATTGCAAACGTTACGTGCCGTCCAATAATGCGCATGTTCTCGCAATGACAATCGTCAATAATCGGATTTGTCACGTTATATCAGCGTATTCAATACAATATTTACAGACCACGAGATAAGGAGATCATGATGGTCGATTTCGATGCCGCGGTGGCGGCCGTGCAGGATCCGAACGCAGATCCCGTGTTTCTGGCGAAAATCGCTTACGAAAATCCGGAATTCGGCGCGAATGTGGTTGCCAATCCGCGTGCGTATCCGGGTCTGAAACGTTGGGTCGCCCAATTCGGCGATGAGCGCGCACGACAGCAGCTGGTCGCGATGGGGTGGCCGGTTCCGCAGGACGGAATCATGCAGCAGGAGGCCGAGACAGCTTCTGAACAGACGCAATACCAGATGCCAAGCGAGCAGGTGCAATACCAGCAGCCGCAGCAATCATCGGAAGTGCAATATCAGGCGCAGCACCAGCCGCCGGCAACCCAGCAATGCCAGCCTGAACCGTTTGCGGCAACACCTGCATCGAATATGGCGAACGATGCTTCGACGGAATACGTCGACCCATATACCAACCCCGCAGACCTGTCTGAAGTGGCTGATTTTTCGCCGATTCAGCCGCAAGAGCCAGTCGCGTCGAATGCTGGTTTCACCGCGGAATTGGCCATGACCACGGAAGATCAGATGCTGATGGCTGAAATCGCAAGCAAAGCTCCGGAGCTGCACCCCTTCCTTGCGCGCAATCCGCATATCTACCCGGATCTGCTCAACTGGCTTGCCAGTCTCAATGATTCCGCCATCAACGCAGCCATCCGTCTGCGACGGTAACCCCTTGGTAGAACTTGGCAAAAGCCCGACGAAAGCCGCCAAACAAGGCCTAATAAGGCCTAATAAAAGCCGCTTGCATTGGTAAGCTTTCGTACCATAATATGTTCGTTGCGCCGTCATCCTCATTTATGGATTGACGACGCAACATGTATCGCGGCGCGAAGGAAATCAGCGCTGTTCGAAAGTGAAGAACTGGTCTCCGATACGCACCGTGCAAGGCGCGTCAAGCTTCATCGGCTTGCGTCCGACCTTGATCTCCTCATTGCCTTGAATGATGTACGTGCCGTTGAGCGAACCGTAATCCTCGATCCACAATACGCCATCCTGATCGAAGCTGATCGCCGCATGATTGCGTGAGATGGTGCGCGTCGGATCCTCCAACTTCACGAATTTCGCACCTTCCGGCACTTCAGCGGAAGGCTTGCGCCCCAGCAGCACACCCATATCGACGATCACTTCCTGGCCGGTCTGCTCGTTGTAAAGCACATACTCCAGCTTCGGCTGCTTCATGGTGAACGCCGAAGACAGCACCGTGCCATCCCAGTCGATGTCATCATCGTCATTGACCGGTTCGACGTCGGACGGTTCCAGCGCTGCGGCAGCCTGTTCCACCGGCTGTATGTTCGCCGCATACGATTCCGCGGATTCCTGCACATTTTCCAATGCTTGGAATGCTTGGGATTCCGGTGATTCGTATGTTGGCTGCGATGTTGGCTGCGACTGCGCAGCCTCCGCCATGGCGGGCTCAACGAGAGAAGACATTACTGTGGCATCATCGTCATACCAACCTGGTTCAGGTGGAGGCGGATATGGAAGAAAGCTCATACCTTCATTGTAATTTGCCATGCGATTTTGCGATGAAGATATCCGATCTGCAATACGTACGGTTCCGCAATAGGCTGACTGTTGTCGTAGGGATCGCAGCAACTGCAGTTCCGCATTAAAAAAATGAGGATCAGCTGTTTCCAGCCAATCCCCATTCATGTATTGAGATGATTTCAGACGTTATGCCATTCCATCATCGCTTTTCGGATCACAGGGTGTCGCCCAAATCCATCTGACCGCCATTGTCGTCCAGGAAGTCATCCGGATTGAAGTCGTCGCCGAGCTTCAGATCTCCGAAGTCGATGTTCGAGAAGTCGACTTCGGACAGATCGGCGTCGCCGAAGGCGGCATCGGACTCGTCGCCACCCAAACCGAAGTTCGGGTAGATGGTGTCGCGAATGGCCTTGTCAGGCTCGACCACGGCGTTACGGTAACGGGCAAGGCCGGTACCTGCCGGGATGAGCTTACCGATGATGACGTTCTCCTTGAGGCCCTTGAGGTCATCGACCTTCTGGCTCAGAGCGGCTTCGGTAAGCACGCGGGTGGTCTCCTGGAAGGAAGCCGCGGACAGCCAGGAATCGGTTGCCAGCGAGGCCTTGGTGATGCCCATCAGCTCCGGACGACCGGCAGCAGGCTTGCCACCTTCCTTCACGGCCTTCATATTGGCGGCCTTGAAGCGGGCCTGATCCACCAGTTCACCCGGAAGAAGGTCGGTATCGCCGGAATCGATCACCGTGATACGACGCAGCATCTGGTGCACGATGACCTCGATGTGCTTATCGTGGATATCCACGCCCTGGGAGCGGTACACGGTGTGCACTTCCTCCACAATGT
>OGEU01001568.1_pt1 | contig 18642 bp, 17 predicted proteins | sample 1570651 | NCBI WGS metagenome assembly OGEU01 (sample SAMEA2582129, study PRJEB24529) | metagenome | biome: Human gut stool | place: China | collected 2011 | reverse complement strand
ATTTTCATCATCTTCTTCCAATTTTTCTGAATAATTAAAATAATCATATGCCTTTCTATAATCCTCTAATCCATTGCTCCCTTTTAAATATATATTCCCTAAATATTGAAAAACCTCTGCATCACGTTTCTTTTCTCCATCTTTATTTAAATAACGTTCAAAATATTCTCTAGCAAGGGGAAAATCTTTTTCTTTACCCTGTCCCCAATAATTCATACGACCAAGTATGTAGTAAGTATCCTTCTTAACATTGTTTGTGTCATAAAGACACTCCAATACTTTTTCAAAACATTCATATGCCCGATTATAATTTTTTTCAACATAATATCCATTAAAATATAAAATTCCTAATACGAATTGTCCACAGGCATCATAATCTTCAGCTGCTAATTTAGCATAATGGTATGCCTTCTGATAATCAATTTTTCCAAGTTCTCCTGAATAATATAAATATGCAAGTGTTCCTTTTGCATATTCATCCCCTTTATCAACTGCATCATTAAAATATTCCAATGCCAATTCTGTATATTTTTTTCCATCTATTCCATGCAAAAAAACAACTCCCCAATTATATAGGGTTCTGGCATCATCAGGTATCGCACTAAATTTGTACATTTCTGCTGCTTCTTTATATTTTCCATTCTTATATAAATTCTCAGCTTTTAGAAAATACCTAAGTTTCTTTCTAATTATTTCTTCTGTTACTACTTCTAGATTGTTATCCATTACTTATAACTCCTTTACAATAATTTTCATAATAATGTATCCAACCATTAATATCATTTTCCATATGTTGTGGTCAAGCATTTTTGTAACACTTCAACCTAAAATAAGATTATATCTTATTAGGCAAAGGTGTTGCAACTACATTTTATCACAACACATACTCAAGTTACGTCCACCCTGCTCAATCTGATTCAGGCTCGATGTACTCAAACCGGTCAAGTTGCTGGCTTGTAAAATACTTAGTCCCCTATCAGTACGAAGCTTCCTAAGTGCTGGTCCTACCATATATCCTTCGTATTTCATCAATAGCCACCTTCTCTCTTTGCTCTAGCAAGAGCCTCTATTGCCTCTTCCTCTGTAGGATAATTACCATAGAAATTTTCATACTGGTCATAAACATTCACACCATCGTAATCTATGGCAAGGTACATTTTGTATTCCGGCAGGTAGAGAAGATTCTCTACCTCGCCATTATGAAAGCCATTCAACATCCTGCACCTCCGTCCCAAGGCTCGGATGCTTCTTTCATTTCTTTATCAGCTTCTACACTCACAACATGGATCTGCACCTTATTATCATTCGCAAACTGCATGAACGGAACCAGATCTTCCATGTCTTCTGAAATGTCATCAAAGCTTCTAATAAAAAGATGATTGATAATAGACATTTCCATCGCCCTATAAATATCATCAAGCTGAGGTCTGTCAATATCTCTGCTACCGCCTCTATCCACATCCACGCATAAGATCTCACAGCCCTCCTCGTCTCCGGCTGCAATCAACCTCTCACAGAAATCCATAACCTTATGCTCCGCTTTTCTGAATTTGATAAATCCCACTGCCACGTTACCATTTTCATGTTTCATGAAATTGTTATAGTTTTTCATTTTCGTATCACCTTTCCTAATTGAAATTTAGTGATACAAGCGCCTGTATCCTTTCTCAAACAGCGTCCTGTTTGATATGTATAAATAATACCTCATTTGAAATATTCCATCTCATGCTCAGAAGCCTATCTTTTTAGCTTCACTAGTCCTCTGAGGACTAATTTGCTATACTCTGATACAATTGCTCAATTAAATCAACCTGCATCTGGGACATAACAGGCATCTGTATTTTTCCAAAAAGGAGATAATCGGCAGAGCAATCTAATAGCTGTGCAATCACAAAAAAATGTTCTAATGAGCATTTTGCCTTTCCTGTCTCTATACGTGATACCTGATTCGCACTAATTCCAAGATAAGCGCCTAATGTTGCACCTGACATCCCACACTTCATTCGTTGCTCTTGTATACGCATACCAATATTCAATCTCTGATTATCATCGAGATGGATGACGTCATTTTCTAAATTCACTCTGCCACCTCCTTTCTTCTTTTTGACAAAACAAAAACGCCTAACAAAAATACACTTGTAACCTGCATTACAAACATATTTTCGTCAGGCGTTGGTAGCTATAGAATCCTATGCTCCGATTTGCTCAGTACGATTTGTTCTTTTATCATTGCTAGCTTTACCATCATGGAGGGAAACTGCCACAACAGCTTTGCATATCGGACATTTTATTGAAACGATGCCCTTTGATCCTCGCAGCAAATCAAACAATCGCTTGTTCTTGCAGCAAGGACAGGCAACGTGTATGTACTCATCTTCCACACTTTGCACCTCCTAGTTTCTGCGTAAGGCAACTGTCATAATTTTACCTGCTAAGATAGCGCAATCTTATTATAGAATATATGTTCTGTTTTCGCAAGTATAAAAAAAGGTAATTACAGCAAAGTTGCTATAATTACCCTGGTGGCTTATTACTTCTTCGAATAGCACGTAAAAGTAATTAAATATACATAAATCCAACATCCTAGACCATACTCCTTTGATAGCCATGTTTCATATGTTTAGAAGTCCAACTTGTATACAGGCAAGTTTCTACCATATACTTTATCGCAGGCCTCTTCCCAGTATATGTAAGATATAATGGTATCTCCTTCAAAATATCCCAATGCTCTCCTACCATTAACAATTACTGGGACTCCAAAAAACTTTTTTCTTCCATGAGTAGAATAAAGTCTACTTGCTTTATCTATGCCATTATTCTTTTCATCCATGATATTTCTCCTTTCTCGAACCTTCATCTGATGACATCCATAAACCATTATTAAATTAAACAAAGCCAGAGCATTAGAAATAAGATAATTTCTCATACTCCGGCTTCGTTTCTCAATGAACCAGCTCGTCCAAGTCAATTATTGTTATGTTGATATTCCATCAAAATCGTCATCAGATCATCAATTCTTATATAATCAGTTCTCCGGTGATCTTTTACAACCAATACTTTGTAACCATTTTCTTCTTGTAAACAACCTATAGGGATACCTTTAACCATACCTGTTGTATATATCAATCCCCCATTTCTGGCAGAATTATCATTAATATTATTCACATGAATCACCCCACTTCAATAACATCCGGTAACTTTGCCTTTTCATCATCCGTTGCATTCCTAATTATTTCAAGAACACTGTTTTTTTCCATATCTGTCATTTCATTTCCCATTGTAAGATAAGAAATTATCATACCTGCATTTTTGATTGAGTCTTTACCTGTAATCATCTTCTTTTTTGCACTCCCGATTACAAGTATATTCTGCCAAAGTTTATTGTCCATTGACCAATCAATATAATTGATTTTTCCAGCAACCCTTCTGAAATCAATTCCTTTATTCTGTGCCATGTAAGCAACATGCGCCAATGCCATCTGCGTAACCGGTTTAAACAAAAGATTGTTCACTCTATACTCCGCCGCAATATTGTAATCCAAAATTTTATTCATATAGTCATGATATTCTTTCACTTCTGAAAGTAAAATATCCCAAAATTCAGCTACAACTTCATAGCAACTGTCTACTACTTCGTCATCAGGTAAATAATTTACGTCAATATCTTCATTCTTCAAAAGAGTCTCCGAGATAGTATATATTGAACTTAAAGTCGTTAGCTGAGCACTTCTTTGTGCCAAAGTATTACTCTTCCAATTCACAATATCTTGTTTTAAATCTCCTCTTGAAAGAGTTGCTAATGGACCTCCATCACCTATAAGTCGTCTTGCTATAACTGCAAATGCGTCATCTTCGCTAATTATTATATTGTCGCTCCGGCTAGTCTGCTTAGCATATTTATTAATTTTATTAAAAAGTTTTCGTATTTTTTCATCACTCTCATGCTTAACGAAAATTACACTAACCTCTTCTTTCGCGAGCTCCGGATGTGGATATATCTTCTTCTCCCAACTTGGCTTGATTTCATATCCCGCCGGAATTCCCATTAATCCTTTAATCGCAATCTTTAGGCTCAACAATCTGTGCTGCCCATCTAATGCGATTAACACCTGATCATCCGGAAATGTTACAAATCCAAAATCACTCATGGTATTTTTATATGCTTTAGGTAAATCTCCTGTAACATGTTCTAATGGTTCAAACTCAATTTCTTCCCATCCTTTGTATATATCCACCACAATGCTACTGTAAAACCTGTCTTTATCCTGTGTAATATATGGCACCATTTCCATAACTACCCTGTTCACATCAAGATCTCTTTGAATCTTCTCATCTGCTGTCATTTCGCTATATTCAGACATTTCTTTTGCAAAGCCCACAGTATTTATCAGCGTCCCTGCAGACATTTTAGTCTGATAATACTCTGTAGAACCAAATTTCCCTTTAAAACACGCTATTGTCTGCATACAAATCCCTCCTTACTTGTTTGTTATAATTCGTGTTTGTTTGAACGTTATTGTATCACTGTTTTTATACATTGTCAATTATTTTTGTTTTTTATTTCTATTATGATATCTCTCTTAGTTTTTCTTTAGTTTCAAAAACATCAAACTCTCATTCAATTTTCCTTCATTATATTTTTTGAAGATTTGTCATTTTTCGTGTTTTTTACCTGTTATTTATCCCTTCATAATTTCTTTAAATTTCAAATTTTTGTTTTTACTTTTTTGCATTTGTTTTTTTAAAATAAACATATGCGATATTGTTTATTCCAAACATTTACTTGTTTTCGAAAAACAAAAAGGATGCTACTACATAGCATCCTAATTCTTATATCCAAATCTTTCTTCAAATACTTTCACACAACAATGCATTTACAAGTAATCCCATAATATCCTTGCTTTTCTTGATGCATTAATCTTCCTCAACGCTTTAGCCTCTATCTGCCTTACTCTTTCCCGTGTTACATGTAAAATGTTACCAACTTCCTCCAATGTTCGTTCTTGATTATCAATAAAGCCATATCTTAATTCAAGCACAAAACGTTCTCTTTCATTCAACGACTTTAATATTTCATCAATAATTTCTTTCATGGTCCCCTGTAGCATATTACCAATGCTATCTTCCGCTTTTAAATCCTCCGGCAACTCTACATACGGAAGTATATACTTGCAAATTTCTTCATCTGTTACCCCTGCTTGATTTCTGACATTCTTCCCTACTAATCCAACAGCTTCTTCAAAGTTATCATCCTCTATCACATCGCTAGCGTCTGATACAATTATATTTAACTGATCTCTGTAATGCGCTGGATAACGTAATATAGTACCTTTAATTGTGCTCTCACGCTGCATATATTGCCTTACCCACAACGGAAAATATGATGGAAACAAATCCGGACTTGTAATATCATATTTTTCAATCGCAGTCATCAGACCGATTACACCATTTTGAAAATCTTCTTCAAAATCACAATAATTGTCCTTTGAATAATAATAAGCCTGCTTCATTACTGTCCTAAGATACATTTTCACCATTCGTTCCTTGGCATAGGCATTACCATTTTTCGCCTCGACTATTATTGTCTGCCACTCTTTTGATTGTGGCGGCAATATATCTGCTATTGCATCAATAATCGTAGCACAATTTGGATATTCAAATTTAATTTTCTCCAAGAGTGCGTCATAATCCAAGTGACTTCTATCCACATAAGAGTCATTATTGCTACTATCCTTTCTCATTTCAGTATCTTTCACAATCATCTTTTGGTGAAGTAGTTTATCACACAAGCTGTCTATTTCCACCAAATCTAAATCGTGTTCAATACAGGCATCAATAATGTCATCCTCTAAGAGAAAACCCTTTTTTTCATATTCAATTTGTAATAGTCTCTCTATAAGCTGCTTTTTATCACTTGAATTACCCATACTTTATTTTTTCGCCAATCTACATAATGCGCTAATCTGGTCTGCATCTATTGTCTGGTTGTATCTGTCATCTATCTCTTCCATAAAATCATATAAATTTTTTAAGTAATCTTCTGTACTGGTAGCAGATTCAATGAGTTTTTCATACAATACATCGACACCACCTAATACATACTGCTCATATAATTTTTCATCGTTTTCTGCTTGTGCACTGTTAAACTGCCGGAATGCTTTATCCACCCTTTCATCCAAAGAAGGAGCATTCTTTTTATCTAAGAGCATGATAAGTCGATATGTAAACGCAAGATCGTCACCATTCTCAATCAACTGCTGCGGAAAAATCTTCGTTGGTTTTTGTGTCCCATCTCCTGTATTTACATCAGCCTTTCTCTGATATAAGAATCCTACAATAGGAGCCATCATATAGACATCCAGATTTCTCTTAAACAACTGATTTTTATCATCAAACTTTGCAGTCAATTTATTAACCTTTTCTGCATGTGTTCCTTTGAATGAATATTCTTTATCAAACATGCCTATTACCTCCCAATTAATTCAGTTTCAAACTCGTTTTTCTTGTCAAACAAGTATCTCATTCCCACTTTGCTTCCCATATTTTCTTCAGCAATTTCACCATCCGTATCCTTGATGAAAATAATCACCTGTTCAGCAACTTTAGGAAGTGCATCACAAACAGTCTTAATTCTAGTTTTATCGAAAGCAGATAACGGAGCATCCATTACCAACGGATATGCTTCTGTCATAAGCATAGAATTTTCATCAGAATTATTTTCTCTTGCCAATTTAATGACCCCTGCAATAAATGCAAAAATCACAGAAATACTTTGCGCCGTTGAAGTTTCAACATCCCCAACATATCCATCAAAATCATCTACCTGCATTTGAATATTATATTTTTCATCGAGTTTAAGAGAAAATCCACCATTATATATTTCCTTAAATATAGAATTAACCGTTTCCTCCAGTTGTTCTCTTACTTCCGTTTCCTTCTCTTTGTACACTGAGAAAAGGTACTTGTACATATATGTTGCATATGCTTTGAACCTTGCAATCCGTTTGTTATTTTCATCCTTCAACACAAGTTCATTAATACTTGTCTCGCAACGTTCCCTCTTAGTTTCAATAGCCCCCTTCTCCTCGCTTAGTCTAACTCTTTCTGAACGCAGTTTCTTTACTTCCCCATTGTAGAATGTATACTTCTTCTGAAGTTCACCTACGTTAATCATTCCTTCTAGCTTCTTATTTATTATTTCAATCTGATTTGACAGTTCTGCATAATCAGCATCAAATTCACTTACAATACTAAATTTATTGGAAATATCTTGGAATGCATCGGCTGCTCCTTTGCTCTTTAATTCACATTCCCGCACAAACTGACCAATTAGTGTTCCTATACTCTTAGGTGGTATGTAATCTAAAACTTTGTTCAGCTCTGTATAAGCTTTCCCACCAAATTCGATAGGTGTTCCACACAAACACATTTTTCTATTGAGCAAAAACTGAATTGTTCTGGCATGAATATCCGGTATTCCGGTATCCAGTTTATCTGCATCAGCTAATTCTTTTAATGCATCATGTATCATTTTTGTAGCCATCCATGATGCCCCCTTACGATTAAATGTATCTATTACTCCTGTTGTACTAGAAACTTTGCTCTGCTCTAAGGCAGTTATTCTATTTTTTAATTTTATTCTTTCCTGTACATACTTTTCGCTATCACGGTTTTCAGCAATCTTAGTTTCATACTCTTTTGCCTTTTCACTTGCTATATCTTCTTCATTATCAATTTCCGCAAGACGCTTTTCAATTTGATCCATTCTTTCATCGTATCGATCTATTTCATCTCTAAGTTGTGCAATTTTAGAATCACTCTTTGAACTATAATCCTTTTCATAACTTTTGATTACAGTGTTAGAAGATTTCCCTCCCAAATGTTCTAATGCCTCTGTAAACGCACTCAATCCCAGTAAACTCTTAACCGCATCTGCAAATTCTTTACTTTTTCCCTTTCTAATCTCCTTACTCATATTTCCGATTCTTTCACCATCAAAAAAGAAATATTTTGCAAGTTCTTTAGGAAGAATTTCCTTCATTCTTAAATCAACTTCAGATTCTTTGACAAAATCCTGCTGACCATCTTTATTCTTATACTGAATTTTAAATACTGTATTATTAGGTCTCTTTAAATTTCCTGTTGAATCTGTCGAATATTTTTGTTCACGGGTCATAATGTAATCAATACCTAGATGAACCATCGATATCTTTACTTGTACAGAAGCCTCACCATTCGGGCCAATATTTTGAGCAACCACCTTGTTTAAGACAATCTGGTCATCAAAATCAGTAGCACCATATAAACACCATGTAAAAGCTTGTGCCAATGTGGTCTTTCCTGAACCATTTTCTCCCATAATGACAGTAACATTCTTTTCCGGATCAACGGAGAAATTAACAGACTGTATTCCATTAAATTGTCTGAAATTTGTCAGACTCATACTTTTTAATAACATTCCACTTCCTCCTCAATCATCTTCTTAATTTTCTTTACCATCTCAGCAGAGCCAAATTCCTTTGTACTTAGATTTCTTTTTTCCTTTACTATCACTTTCTTAATAAGTCTTTGAGCTTTATCAATATCGACCTCAATACCATTTACAATTTCTTTCTCATTAGTCGCCATAGTTAAAATCCTCCTCAAAATCTAATACATAATCCTGTAAGTCATATGCCTCTCTTATATTATCCAATATAGCAGAGCAAGAAACACCATTCATAGCAATTCGTGCAAATTCTTCTGCCCTACATAATTCATTTTTAACAAGCGTAAGTTCTCGTTGCATTTCCTCTTCAGTAAGAGAACTCACTTCATCTAACGGTCTTGGTAATGTAATAAAATCATATATTTCTGCATATTCCTTTCCATCTGCTAGTCGCAACACTCTACCTCTACGTTGTATGTATTCTTTGGGATTGGTTGTACTGGCCAATATAAAAGCAGTTTTTATACTTGGAATATTTACGCCTTCATCCAAACATTTAATAGCAATTAATGCTTGCAATGTGTCTCCAGCCGCAAATTCATTTTTCAAAACAGCTCTCTCTTCCACACTTTCATTTGATGTGAATTGAGACACCTTCATTTTCATTTTATTTCCAAGCAAATCTGTCACTATATCAATTTGTCTTAAATCATCCTCATCAACTTCTGTAGATTCCTTTTCAGGATCAAGAACCTTTGTGGCCCCACAATAGACCAACAAATGCTTATCATCCTTATATGGTGTAATTGCATCCTCAAGTGCTTCTATTTTATTTACAGCACCTGCAACAAGTCGTGATCGTTTTAATGCGATTCGTTTTCCTTTCTCGCTCAATTTAATTTTTCCATTCTTGCCTTTCATCAAACATTTTGATATTTGACGAGAATAATCAGCATATGCTTCTCTTTCAGTCTCCGATAAAGATACAATTATAGGATAATACTTATATTTGGTAAGTTTGTTCTCTTCTATAGCTCTGTCAAGCATATATTCAATGCATTTATCTCCGAAATAATCATATAGTGCCTGTGTTCCTTCCGGGTCTCCATGTCTGTCCAATGTTGCAGATAATGCTAACCTGTAATTAAACTTATCCGATAATAAGCATCTTAGATATTCAGCCCCAAAATTATGTGCTTCATCTACCACCAGCAACGCATTTCCTTTTATCTTTTTTATCTGTTCCTGCACAAAATCACTGGAAAATGTTGCATTAGTGGTTACAAAGCAAAAAAATTCTCTTTTTCGTACTTTTAATTTTTGATTTCTAACTGCATCAGATAGCTTTGTCTTCCACTGTTTCGCAGGAATTGCACCATATCCCACAATAGGATTCATTTCAAATTTTACAATATCTTCTTTCCATTGTTCTACCAGATGCTGATATGGGCATACGATAAAAACTGCTAATTTATCTTCAAGAAATTCTGATAATCTCGCAATAGCGCCCAGACCTGTATATGTTTTTCCTGTTCCAGTTGCCATGTCGAAAATTCCACGAAATTCTTTCTCTTGCCACATATCTATTGCTTCGTCCTGATATCTGTGTAAATGAACATCTTCCGGAACCCTTGCACCATAGACAGCATCATCTATAGTGTTTTCTTCCCCTAAATCCATCTCATCAGTCGGCTCAAAATCCTTTTCATCAAACACACTGTAGTCTACTTTCGACCTCATGTATTTCTGAAGAATAGATTCTTTTACTTCTGGTACAGCATATGTTGATACTTTAGGGTCTAATCCTTCCCAAATCTTTTCAAAAGCTTCTGATTTGGCATCAGCTCTCTTTGCATCCGCTTCGTTTTCCCACGAGCAAAAAACGTCAAATGCTTCATAATTAACATCCATGCCCGTATATGTTTCATTATTAGACCCTGAAAATGCTATTTTATTACCCTCATCATCATAAAATACACCCATCTTTTCATGATAAATTCCATAGTTCTTATTATTTTCTACTAGTGCAATTTTTATATCCAATCGTCCATCAGCAATAAGATTCGCAAGTAAATTTAATCTTTCGCTATCACGGAAATTTTTAGGTTCGTATAATTCTCTTGTAATTGCACCAGCAATAACACTTTCCCTCTTCTCATATCCTTGCTTAATAGCTTCAACATCTTCTTTGTTCAGTATTGGTGATGCTACCAGCCTCATTGTCCCACCATTATTAACAAATGGTAGCAACCCTTCTGCTATATGCACCAACGACGATGATGAAAAAAATCCAACTGCTCTATCATACCTAGATGCAATTTTTAAAATAGGGGCATAAAAGTCTCTTGAGGTCAACGCTATTGAGGAACGATATTCTGTGTTAAGTATTAATTCTATAAAACTCATGGCATATCACTCCTCGCTTATTTCTCTGACAGCATCTAATAATGCATCAATATCATCTTCAGTATTAAATTTTCCTATTCCCACTCGAACAGTCCCTAAATTTTTATCATCTTTAAGCCATTTATGAATGAATGGAGCACAATGATATCCTGTACGAACCGCAATTCCGAAATCATCATCTAAGATAATTCCCAAATCCTCCGACTTATAACTTTTCAGATTAAACGAAACAATATTCCTATGTAAATCAGAATCCGGTAAATATAAAATCACATCCTCAATTTCTGACAAGCCATCAACCAATCGTCTAACAAGCCTGTCCTCTTCTGCAAGATTAGTATAATCCACCTCTTTAAGAGCTTGATTAAGACCAGCAATTGCAACGATATTATTACTAGCAAACTCATACTTATCCGGCGATTCAGATGGCATATCTAATATCAATGAATTGCTTCCAGTTCCTCCAGCCATTATTTCGCTTAGCTTAACCTTACCGCTATCTACGAATCCACCTATACCAAGTGGACCATATAAAGATTTGTGTCCGGCAAATGCCAAGAAAGATATATTCGTTTTTGACATATCAATCTTCTCAACTCCCAAAGACTGCGCTGTATCTAAAATAGTAATAGCATCATATCTCTTTGCACATTCAAATATCTCTGCCACGGGAAGAACATATCCAGTAACATTACTTATATGCGTACAACATACGCAACGAGGAGAGTTAATCGAAAAATCATATTTAAGCTTTTCTAAGTCTATCTTTAAAGACTTTTCATCAACCGGCATTTCCAAAAGATTAATATCCAACTTCTTTTTAATGAGTTGCAGTGTTCTTGCTACTGCATTATGCTCATATGGAGAATAGTAAATGTTGTCCCCTCTTTGCCAAGTTATACCTTGTAATATTTGATTAAGTGCAACCGTAATTGAAGGCGAAAAAACAACGCTACTATCCATTGATGCATTTACCAAGTTTTTTATCTGTCTCTTTGTATCATCAATTATTTCTGTTGCTGCTCGTGCTTTTGCATAAGAACCTCTTCCAGCATTAAATGCCATATTACGATTCGCATCGTCTAATGCCTTATATACGCTTTCCGATTTCGGATATGTCGTTGCTGCATTATCCAAATAAACCATCAGGCGCCCTCCTAACTTAACTGTTTTTCAATCATTTCCAGTAAAATTGCAACTTTATCATTCACAGACAAATCTGAAAAATCCTCCAGATTATCCGAAAGTATATTCTTTAAAATTGCTCCTGTACCTTCACTAACATGTTCATAATATCTGACTATCTTCTCACCATCTTTACCAATGAATGACAATTCCAACTTCCCGGTTGCAGCATTTTCATCACTGATATTTTCAATTTCTTCTTTTACTGATTTTAAGATATCCAAATATTTATTCATGGAACTGTCATTCCACGAATCCATATATATTTCCGTAACAGCATGAACCATCTTTTTAACCAGTTCTACATCATCAAATGTCTTTATATCCGATATGACATTCATCAATCCGGTGACTTTGCTTGCATGAAGTCCTTGCTTTGCAAGTGTGCTCTGTGATTCATACCACTCCTGCATTGTATGAACCAAATCATTCTTTTTCTTTTTATCGAACACCTCAATAGTCGATTTAACTGCGTTTTGAGCCACCCATTCATAATATCCGTTAAGTTTGGTTTTTAACTGTGATATATTCTCGACCAATCTGTCAAAGTCGTCTTCGCAACCAAATACCTTTGGTAGTTCTACAAAAAGCACTTCATAAGGATTAGCCTCCACACTTTGCAATAAACCCTTAACTTTAGGAAACGCCTTACTAATAACCGAATTATTAAAGTACGCATCTTGCTTCTTAATATTTTTTGTAACCTGTGGCAAAGCTCTAAACCAACGCTGCATACTTACCAAAATATTCTGCAAACGTGATTCTGACTTATTACTAGCTTCCTTGACTCCAAATAACGCACTCAAGCTTGTTAAATACTGCTCTTTTTTCATATCTTCCATAGCTATAAAGATATAATAGTCGCTTGGGCTTTCACACATATTCAACACAATATCAGCGCTAAGTTCCATTTCCTTTGTATCAAAGTATATGACAATATCCTCTTTGCGAAGGCTGAGTGCATATGCTAAATAAATTGGAATGATTCCTCTTCTCATACCAATAGGTGCTTTTACCAAACTATCAACAAGTTTTGAAAGAGGCTGCTTTACATCACAGGCACTGTCAATGTAGGTATTAAATATTCCCATTACCTCTTCTGCGTTTCGTTCATATTCCTTGCTAATAATTCCTGTTCCTACAAACAATGCCCTAAATATAGTAGCTTCCGCGCTTGTGCCTGAATAATAGTCCGAGCAGTCTTCTCCATATATCAATCTGTCAATAATTGTCTTTCTTGCTTTCTTAATAGGGGAAGTTATAATATTCTCCTTATTAATCATTTCATTATTAACAGACAATGTTTTAGGATAAACCTGATAGCAAACCATATCCACAACATTAGAAATTTTAGTGTTACTTATTTGCTTTACATCACCTTCTGAAATGTAGAAAAATACACTTTCATCCTCTACTTCAAACGCATTATCTATATAAGAAAAAATCTCTCTATATAAATCATCCTCAATAATAGGTATTTCCTTCAGTAATACCTTATTTTCTTCAGATGCAAAGAACAATGTATCCGTTTTAATTTCTTGTAACACTTCATATTCAATCATCTTATCTTGAAGAGTCAACACTTTCTTACTGTAGATTACAACAACTCTTTTACTCTGACATTCAGCAATCTTTGCATATATTTCTTCAGTAAAATCGCCATCTTCCATAGAATAGAGAGCTAAAACTTTACCATCACATACAGATTTATTCTCTAAAACTACATTCAAATCATTTATAGCCAAGAATTCTTCTACCGACATATATTCATACGGAAAATAACGTGTCATAGAAAATTCCATATTATAACGCTTTGGTAGTACATAGTGCGTATCAGATACCCAGGACAAAACTTGGTTGTAATTAGTCTTTGCTCCTTTTAGCTTCATTCTCTTCTTAATTTCCGTTTTCAATTCCGATGTAGCTCTAGTCTTAAATACATAACAATTATTTGAGCCCTTTTTATATATCAATCCCTTATCACACAATGCATTTAATGTTGCCTCTGGATCTGGAACACCTGCAGCAATATATAAGTCCTGTTCGTCTGCCGGCAATTCATCAGGTTTATTCACAATATTGATTACAGCAAGACATTTCAACATTTTTTTCTGATTTGCATCAGTTATTTGTCCTATAGCATACTCAGCATTCAACCATTCACTATGAATAAACTCATTGTTGATATCTTTCTTAAACAGGCTCTTAAAATAATCATACACAAGGTCTGCATCAATAATCCAATTTCTACTTTCAATCATGTTTTTAACAGTTCGAGCAACACTATACTGTTCTTCCTTAGATATGAATGTAAAAAGTGTTCTTTCATTTTGTGCCACCTTTTCACTTATATTCAAAAGCAAATATGCAGTTACTGGGCTTAATGGATAGCACCCCTTGACTACAATATTCTCAAAATCTTGTCTTGTGAATTCTGAAAATGCTGGTAGTTTATATGCCAAATCCACTGCTTCATCTGAAATATATCTTGCTATCTGTGGCGCTTGAAGATATGTTTCATCTTTTTCTATAGCATTCTGTATCAATTCATAGTTATTTTTTGACGAAGTAACAAATAATACCTCTTTGATCCTTCCCTCAATACCAGTAAAGGAGTTGATAATATCAACCGATAAATACTTACCATATTCCTTGATACTCTTATGAGCAACCATGGTAATAAATATCTTTGTATTCTTTGAAGCGTTTGCTAGCTCACACATATCTTGCAGTAATTTCATATTATTACCGGTTGCCTTCTTATCTTGTCCTTCAATATACTTGCTAAACTCATCGAAAACAATATAAATACCTGAATATCCGTACTCTTCAACAAGTTTATCTGCAATATTCTTGTACATAGGCAGCACTTCCGAACCGACAAGTGGGTTAAACTCACTTCCGGAAGTCAGTCTAGGATATATCTTTTTAAAAACTGTTAAAGCTTCTTCATCACAATTCTTCAATGCAGAGACAATTCTGGTTACAGAGAGCTTATATTCCTTTAACATTTCAGAGAAATTGGCATAAGTGTCTTTATACTCTTTCTTCCATCTGTTAATAGTAGACACAGCATACGTATAGAAAGTGTCAGGTGTAATACCAGTAAGCTTTTCTCTCTTTAATGCCTCATTTAATCCAACCAAAAAAGCTTGATTCAACTCCCCTTGCGTACTCATAATCAATACCGGAAGATATTTTTTCTGTTTATAAGCCTTTTCTACTTTCTTTTGTGCACCAGTATTAACCTTTTTGATTTTATTTTCCAACTCCTGCATCAATGCATCATTCTCTGCATTATTTTTTAAAGTAAGGGTTGCCAAAAGCATAAGCAACAAATGTGATTTACCCTTACCATAAGGTCCAATTAACAATGTTGAATGTTGCTTATTCTCCAAAACAGCATCCAAATATTGTTCCAAAATATCAACAGATGACTTCGTTGGTATATAACTCTTTATTTTATCTGTCTTGTTCAAATCCAAATAGAGATTTACTGAATCTCTAAAATCGCTATTGAATTTAACATAATCTCTTAATTGCATATAATCTACCTACCTTGTGTAGTATTCTTCGATAATCTGTTTTACTGAAATATCTTTGTTAGGATATATTTCATCCAACCCTGCTGTTCTGTTAACAGTAATAAAACCAGCATTATCCAACCTATCAAGAATTGTATTAACTGCCACTCTCGATAAATGATAAATATTTGCTGAAAGTTCTGCTATATAGTCAATACTTACTGAAGTCTCTTTTTCAAATATGGTTCCTAATTCGTACAAAATGACTTCATCTTTAAAATGTCTCATATCCGGTTGCTGTCGATAATAAACATCATTTTCTTTCTTTATAAGTTTCAAAGCAGCAAGCGGACATTTATTTTTATCCTCTGGGTCGTCATTTACAATATCCTTACTATACATATTCAGCATTACATCAATATCATCTCGTAATGAAGACTCTGGAAATGTGTCAGTTTCTGCATACGCAATCAACTCTTTTTTTAACAATATAAATAGCTCTTCTTTTGTAAATTCGTCCGCCTGACATTTATTGAAAAACAGGTACCACACAGTTGACCTAAATGCATTCTTCGCAAGATATGAATGAAGTAACCATAAAGTCAAATCGTCTTCTAAATATGCATCATATTTAAATATTAGCTTTCCTAGTTCTGTTAATTTAGCACCATTCTTCTGTTCTTCACCAATGAGTCCCATTGCTAGCATCCAATACTTTATAGACTTCACCATGTTGGTTCCAACACCCAACTGGTCAGTTCCTTCATTACCAGTAAATACCTTTGGGTTTTTATCAACTCCATAGAGACCTTTTGTAATCCACCCTTCTCTAAGATGAAATTTCTCATGTCCTTTTAATCTAATAGCCGCCATAATTAGCTCCTTTTGATTGTTAATACTTTTCGCATGTAACATCCTGCATTAAAATGGTCAACACACTCCGTGCATCTAACACATTTATCATCATCTATTCTGTATACCACAACAGGATCATCATCCTGCTGCGGGAAAGTATGAACACTAATCGCATTATGCTTACATACACTTGCACACGCCTTACATCCTATACACATCTGATATTTTGTAAGCTGGCACTTGATTTTTAGTTCTGCTGCAGCCAAACTATTGGCTCCAGCAATATTTGTTTTTTTAATAGTTACTTTTAACCTATTAGTTCCTATTTTACCTTGAAGGACTAATACAACATTGCCAAGTTTGTCCATTACATAAACTTCTCCAAGACGTTTATTTCCAAGGTCAAAATTCAAATACCCAAACGGCTTAAACAACTCATACAAATCTTCTGTAATAAGTGTTTGTAACTCATAATTAAATGCATTATCTTCGGTAGCACATGGTTCGAACTTAATAATTGAAGTATTGGATATTTCCAAACCCTGTCCACCCTGCCTTGCTTTCCAATTTCCACTGTCTATATATTCTTCTGGATCAGGCTTGTCTATTTTCTTGGCAAACTCAACAAGTAAGGTTCTCCAATGCTCATACTTAGTAAACATATGAACTTTTGACAAAAACTCTGACCATGAACCATTATTCGGACAGCACCAACATCCGACACGAGAATACCCCAATCTATACGCATCGTTAAAGTCAATCCCTGTTGTCAATATATAAAGCCATACATCAAAATCAATCCATTCAATTATAGGTGATACTACCGTCTGCTTAGTAATCTTAGGACTTTCACTTTCTCTGTCATACTTACTTCTGGAAGCGGATTCACTTTTTCTTATTCCATAAAAAGTAAGCACATTTGTTTTATCTTTAAAAACTTGTGACAAGGTCTTAGTAATAGCTCCAGTCTTAAAAACAGTGCAGCACCATCTCATAACACGAGAAGGAGGTCCTATTTGTTCACAAAGTTCCTCAAAGTTCTTTTCATAATTTCTGGCTCTTATTACTGTATGCTTCTTCGAGAATCGCTTGCGATACTCATCCGTAAGCGGAAATTCCAAAGTTGTGTCTCCATAGATATGAATAATCTTACTGTTTGCAAACGCTCTCATTGCCAAAGCAGAAGTAACCGTGGAGTCTTTTCCTCCACTAAAGGATATAAACATATCCTCAAATGAATACTTTTCTTCAAAACTCTGGATATAATTTATTGCTTCATCAACAATATCGTGATACCGCATACTATTTGCTTCAATAAATGTCTTAACCATCTTCTCAAAATACTTATAATCTATTAGAGGCAGATATTTATCATACTGTTCTCGTATCTTATCTATTTCCGAAAGAGGTTTGCTATTAACTTCTGTTATAGATAATTCAATCTTTTTTCCATCTACAAAGTATCCGGCATTACTATTCCATACAGAACTTTCATTTAGTGCCATAGGATTACCAAAATCCAACAATATCGATAACAGTAATTTTTCTTCCGGAAAAACAGGTCGTAAATCCGTTGCCATATATGTACAATCAGAATCACATATACTACACTTCTTTTCAAATACAGGTACCTTACAATGTTCACACCAGTAGATTGTTGTTGAAACAAGCGGTCTTGCATCACAGTCTTCTTTGACGCATCTATCTCGAAAAACCGGCACATTATGAACCGGACATATTTTCTCTAACATATATTCCTCACTTCCAAATATTCAGTTGTTACTGAATATTTCCCGTATTCTTTATTTCAACAACATCCTCTATGCTACAGTCCAGTTCTTTACAGATTCTCTCTAATGTAGATAAATTAACTGGTTCTCCATTTGTCATCTTAGCCATTGTACTGGTACTAATCTTGACCTTTTTGCATAATTCGCTCTTGTTGATTCCTTTATCAATCAATGTCTTCCATAAGTTATTGTACGAAATAGCCATACTCAATCTCCTCAAATATCCTAATGATCGTTTATAGACGTTTTGTGACAATAATCCAATAAATAGTTTAACACAAAATGTTCATTTTTTCAAATTCAATCTTTGAAAAACTAAAGTAAATCTGCTGAAAAAGGATAAAAAAGGAACCAAAATAGTTACCCTTGTCCGGCTTGTCCGAATTCCTACCTTACCTTGATTCCAATTATAGTTGAAATACTGTCCTATTACTCGTACTTTATGCTTAAATAT
>OGEU01001567.1_pt1 | contig 18673 bp, 15 predicted proteins | sample 1570651 | NCBI WGS metagenome assembly OGEU01 (sample SAMEA2582129, study PRJEB24529) | metagenome | biome: Human gut stool | place: China | collected 2011 | reverse complement strand
TACAATCCCCGGCTTAACTTCTCGGCTGAGCACTGCCGGATCAACTTCTACATTTCCCAATACTTCTCGAAGCATCTCCAATGTAATATAACCAGGTCTAAGCACCATTGGCACATTCCCTGTCAGATCCACGATCGTTGACTCCAAACCAATTCCCACTTCTCCGCCGTCAATAATCATATCAATACGCCCCGACAAATCCTCGATAACGTGCTCTGCTTTGGTCGGACTCGGTCTGCCGGATAGATTTGCACTCGGTGCTGCTATATATACTCCAGACTGCCGAATCAATTCTTTAGCAATTGGGTGCGATGGCATTCGTATTGCAACCGTATCTAAGCCACCTGTTGTTGATTTAGGCACAATATCTGCTTTTGTCAGAATCATCGTAAGCGGTCCCGGCCAGAATGCCTCCGAAAGCTTTTTGGCCGCTTCCGGGACATCCGCCGCCAGTTCATATAAACTTTTTACCTCTGAGATATGTACGATCAATGGGTTATCGGACGGTCTTCCCTTGGCCGCGTATATATGATTAGCAGCTTCTTTATGTAATGCATTTCCTCCAAGACCATATACCGTCTCTGTCGGGAACGCCACCAAGCCATCGTTCCGAAGTACCTGACATGCCTCCTGCAACTCCTCATCGCCAAACTGCTACGGATTGACCTGCAGTATTTTCGTCTCCATTTGAATCCTCTTTTCTTTGCTTAGTTTCCCCAGATTCCCCTAAATAATACAATACCCCCATTCCAATTGCCTGTGCAACCTTTTTCTGATACTCTGCTTCCTGTAACTGCTTTGCTTCCTGCAGATTCGACAAAAAACCACATTCCACAATTACTGTCGGCACTTCTGTTTTCTTCAATATATAATAAGTATTATTTGCTTTTTCACGCTTTTTATTTTCCGGATCAATTTCCAGAAGTTCATTCTGCAAAATTTCCGCCGCCGCTTTCCCTTCCCCGGACGTCGTATAATAAAACACCTGCGCCCCTTTGACCGCCGCATCCGGGTAGCTGTTCTGGTGAATGCTGATCACACAGTCCGGCTTTTTTTCATGAATCAGCTGCACGCGCCGCTGCAGATCCTGCACTTTCGCATTCACGGCTCCCGGATCGGAGAGATCATCCTCCCCTTCCCGCGTCATCACCACAAGGATTCCCTGCTTTTCCAGCTTCTTTTTCAGCAGACGGGCAATCGCAAGGTTGATGTCCTTTTCTTTGACACCGTTTGCCCCGATTTTGCCGGGATCGTCGCCGCCGTGGCCGCTGTCCAGCACCACTACTTTTGTGGCTGCCTTCTGTGCTGCCACCAGCCGTGCGCCTTCGCGGGACAGAACATACGCCGCCGAAAGCAGAATCACCGCCATCAGCCATTCCAGTTTTTTCCCTTTTTCCAAATGAAAAGCCCCCTGCTGCAAATTTCCTTTCTTGGTCATTTTATGCAGCAGAAGGGCAGGTTACAACACTTATTGCTTCCGGTTACTCTTCCTCATCTTCTTCATCATGCGCGCGATTCGGGATTTCATCCTCTTCTTCGTCGTTGTCATCATCGAGATAATCCGGCTCATTTTTGAGATCGATGACTGCAGAATTTTCGACGATTTCGTCTTCTTCCTCTGCTTCTTCTGCGGTATCTTCACGGTCTGGCTCTGCGGCTGTTTCTTTTGCCTCTCCGGGAAAGATACTTTTTACCGGATCTTTCATGAAGGTTTCCACTTCCGATGCAGAACGTTTCATCTCCTCACGCATTTTTTCGATGCCGGCAAAAGTCTCCTCAAAAATTCTGCGGTTCTTCTCGAGTACACTCGTCATGGTTTCCATCTCAGCGTAAATCTTCTGGTATCTGGTGTTGGCTTTCTGCAGCTCCGCGTCCATATGGCTCTGGATTTCTTCTGCTTCGGCCTGCAGTTTTTCTTCATAAACAGCAGCCAGTTCCTCGCCCTTCTGACGTGCGCTCTCTACCATGTATTCGCACTGTTCCTTCGTCTCGCGGCGCTGCTTTGCACAGGATTCTTTTGTCTCTTCCCGCTGTTTCCGGCAGGACTCGTTTGTCTCCTCTCTCTTTTTGCAGCACGCCTCATCCGTTTCCTCCGTTTTCTCGCGGCAGGACTCGTCCGTTTCTTCGGTTTTCCGGCGGCAGGCTTCCTCGGTCTCTTCTTTTAGCTTTCTGCAGCTCTCCTCTGTTTCCTGTGTCAGTTTTTTCGCTTTCACCTGTGCCTCAAACACAAGGCCGCTGATGCTGTCATAATTGTCGATATAGCTCTGGTATTTCTCATGAATGTTTTTTTCGAGCTCCTCGATTTTATCCTCACGCTCGCGGATCTTGCGGTTCAGCTTCTCGATTTCCTGCTCGTTTTCCTCGATCTTTGCTTCCAGTTTCTTCTGAGCGGCATACGCCTGATCTTTCAGGTTCTGCACTTTCGTCATGACATCGTCCTTATCGAAACCGCCCATCAGCGTTGTTTTAAATAATTCTTCGTGATTGTTTTCTGACATGTATACTCCTCCTTCGTGCCCGGGCTTTTATCATTCCCCTTATCCTTCCCGGACTCCTCGTCAACTGTTTGTTTCAATATATTCTGAAATCAGACTCCAGATGTCTGCGCGCTCGAATCCGAGCTTCCACTCTGCCACTCCGGCGAGATCGGCGCTTTGGATCACTTTCAGTTTTTCCTCCATGGACTGCTCATCCTCCATCCAGATCGTGTATCTGGCATCGGAAGTTTCTACCGTTGCCACATTCTGGCCAAGGGATGCATCCCAGGTTTCTGTCATCTGATTCTCTTTGGCATAGTTTTTGGCGCCATCCATGCCCAGCACCTCGCTGGTAATGGCGCTCTGTCCGAACTTTTCCGTCCAGACACGGGTATAAAACGGGATTCCGCAGATCACCTGATCGGCAGGCATCACCCGCGTCATCTCCTCCACGGCCTGCTGTACGAACGGGAGGGATGAAACAGAGCCTGCCATTGGAATACTAATGAGTTGATCACAATGTTCACGAGTAAGACGACGCATGCCTTCACCTTCGGCTCCCATCACTAAGGCAAGAGAACCCGTGAGTTTGCTTTGGTAAATGGTTTCTGTTGCTTCGCCAGCTGTACCCACCACCCAAATATTATGATTTTGTTGTAGATCTCGCAAAGTACGCGCTAAGTTAGTAACACGAATTAATGGCACAGTCTCCGCAGCACCGCAAGCCACTTTACGTGCGATAGAAGTGAGTTGAGCGGATTTATCTTTTGGTACGATAACAGCGCTCACTCCAGCAGCATCTGCAGTACGTAAGCAGGCGCCCAGGTTATGAGGATCAGTCACTCCATCAAGCACCAATAAAAGTGGATTTTGTTTACGAGTAAGAAGTTCATCCAGATCATGTTCATTCAGCTCTTTTGCTTCTTGCACACGAGCAATCACACCTTGATGCACTTCACCGTTGGATTTTTTATCTAATGTTTGACGGTTTACAAATTGCACCGCAATGCCTAAAGCATAGAGCTCATTGAGTAAGGGTTGTAGGCGTTTATCTTCACGGCCTTTCAGCACAAATACTTCAATTAAACGCTCAGGGCTATTTGCTAAAATGCTGTTTACAGCATGGATACCATAGATATTTTCTGACATAGGGTTCTCTTATTTATTATTTCTTCCGTTTTCTCGTCGGTTTCTTAGAAACATCTTTATTTTTAACCGCACTTTTACGTTTTTTTGACGCTTTAGGTGGCAGTTCCTTAAAGACTTTTTTCGCTTTTTGTTTCGCCGTTTTTCCCACACGACGTGGTTTTCTGGCACTTTCGACTAAACTGAAATCTACCATTTTTTGTTCTAAATGAACGGCGACCACGCGAATTTTTACTTTATCGCCAAGGCGGTAGATCATACCACTATTTTCACCGATTAAACGTTGTTTTGCCGCATCAAATTGATAGTAGTCGTTATCTAAAGTGGAAATATGGACTAAGCCGTCAATGAATAAATCATCTAAACGTACGAATAAGCCAAAACCGGTTACAGATGAGATCACTCCGCTAAATTCAGCACCTACGTGATCTTGCATATATTCACATTTCAGCCAATCTGCTACTTCGCGAGTGGCATCATCGGCACGGCGTTCTGTCATCGAGCAGTGATCGCCTAATAAATCCATTTCATCAAAAGAATAATGATAGCCGCCAGTATCTGTCGTTTTACGTTTAGCACCTTTTTCTTTTGCTAATAAATACTTAATCCCACGGTGAAGAGTTAAATCTGGATAACGACGAATCGGGGAAGTAAAGTGTGCATATTCCTCTAACGCCAAACCAAAGTGGCCGATATTATCCGCATGATAAACCGCTTGGCTTAATGAGCGAAGTAACATGGTTTGGATAAGCTCGTGATCCGGGCGATCTTTCACTTGCTCTAACAATTTCGCATAATCTTTTGTGGTCGGTTTCATGCCGCCTTCAAGGCTTAAACCGCATTCACTTAAGAATGCACGGAAAGACGTCAGTTTTTCTTCACTCGGTGTGGCATGAATACGATAGAGTGCAGGCTCTTTATGTTTTTCCATAAAGTTTGCTGCTGCAATATTCGCAAGAATCATGCATTCTTCAATGATTTTGTGAGCATCATTTCGCACAACAGGTTCAATGCGATCAATTCGTCCCATGGCATTGAAAATAAATTTGGTTTCAATGGTTTCAAAATCGATAGCACCACGTTGTTTTCGGGCATTGAGCAACGCTTGATAGAGATGATGCAATTCTTCTAAATGTGGAACAAGTCCTTGATAACGGGAGCGAAGTTCATCATCGCCGTCTAAAATCGCCGCGACTTTCGTATAGGTTAAACGTGCATGAGAGTTCATTACCGCTTCATAAAAACGATAGTCCGTGAGTTTACCTTTGGCGGAGACGTGCATTTCACACACCATACACAAGCGATCAACTTGTGGATTCAGTGAACACAATCCGTTCGATAAAATCTCCGGCAGCATTGGCACAACACGATTTGGGAAGTAAACGGAGTTACCTCGGTTATAAGCTTCAGTATCTAATGCAGAACGTAAACGTACATAGTAACTGACATCGGCAATTGCCACCCAAAGCTTCCAGCCTTTACCGCTTTTTTCGCAATATACGGCATCATCAAAATCGCGCGCATCTTCGCCATCAATGGTCACCAGAGGCAGACTGCGTAAATCCACACGGCCTTTTTTCGCTTCTTCAGGCACTTCTTCCGTGAATTTTTTAACGTATTTTTCGACCGCACTTGGGAATTGGTGAGGAATGTCATGATTACGAAGGGCGATCTCCACTTCCATCCCTTTTGCCATATTGTCACCCAGAATTTCGGTGATGATGCCAACTGGTTGAGTGAAGGAGGCAGATCGTTCTTGCAATTCAACCACGACAACTTGTCCCATTCGAGCGCCATTGCGGTGTTCATTAGGGACTAAAATATCTCGTCCGATACGGCTGTCATCAGGCACCACATAGCTAAAGCCATTTTCTAAGAAGAAACGGCCGACAATTTGTTTTTTCCGACTTTCAAGAACACGAACAATACGGACTTCACGACGACCTCGGCGATCCAAGCCTGCAGGTTGCGCCAATACAAAATCACCATGCATTACGCGTTGCATTTGGTGATTAGGAATAAAGAGATCCTCTTTTTTGCCTTCGACTTGTAAAAAGCCATAGCCTTCGCGATGGCCAATGACCATGCCTTTGAATAAATCTAATTTTTCAGGCAAGGCATAGCGTTTACGTTTAGTAAAAACTAACTGTCCATCATTCTCCATGGCACGCAAGCGACGACGCATGGCTTCTTGTTGTTCGTCACTTTTAATTGAAAGTGCGGTCAGAATTTCTTCCCGACTCATCGGGGCATTATTTTCACGAATAATTTGCAGTATGTAGTCTCTGCTTGGGATCGGATTACCGTATTTAGCTAATTCTTTTTGATAATTCGGATCCGCTTTTTTAAAAGATTTTTTGGTCATTTATTGTTTATTTTATGATTAATTTTTAAGTTGTGGGGTAGTTTACAGGTTAAAGGGGGGAATGCAAGCTTGTTATCGGGCGTTTGTGGCAGGACGGTTTACGGCAAACAAAAACCGCACCAAAGTGCGGTTTTATTTTTAAGCTGTTTTAATGCTTTAATTACGCTAATTTTTTGATTTGAGCAGCTAATTTAGCTTTGTGGTTTGCTGCTTTGTTAGCGTGGATTAAGCCTTTAGAAGCCATACGGTCAACAACTTTTTGCATTTCAACGAATGCTGCTTCAGCTGCTGCTTTTTCACCTGCTGCTACTTGAGCATATACTTTTTTGATGTAAGTACGCATCATAGAGCGTTGGCTTGCGTTGTGTTGGCGGCGTTTTTCAGATTGAACCGCGCGTTTTTTTGCTGACTTGATATTAGCCAAGGTCAAACTCCTAAAATTTCTGTTAGATGATTATGACAAAATAAGGGCGTAGAATATGCCGATTTTTTATACTTTTGTCAATGAATAATTTGTGTTGATTTCGGTGAGACACAACCGAAAGTAAGCATCGTTATTTAAAAAAAGCGCTTTCTATTGGCTCACACAAACGATGTGGGCAGGATTTTATCAGTTTTTTTCGTTGGAATATAGCGTAAAAACAAAAATTCTATACAATTAAGGCAAATTTTTTTGAAGAGACCCCTATTTTGAGTAAACGACTTTTAAAATCCGGCATTATCGTGAGTGGGATGACATTAGTGTCCCGTGTGTTAGGTTTAGTCCGCGATGTGGTGATTGCCCATTTAATCGGTGCAGGTGCGGCGGCAGACGTGTTTTTATTCGCTAACCGTATCCCAAACTTTTTACGTCGTTTATTTGCGGAAGGCGCATTTTCTCAAGCCTTTGTACCCGTATTAGCTGAATATCAAAAATCGGGCGATCTTTCTAAAACGCGAGAATTTATCGGGAAAGTGTCGGGTACGCTAGGCGGTTTAGTCAGTATTGTCACCTTGCTTGCTATGGTGGGATCACCTGTTGTGGCGGCGATCTTTGGGATGGGCTGGTTTACCGATTGGCTAAATGACGGACCCGATGCACACAAATTTGAACAAGCGTCTTTACTCTTAAAAATTACGTTTCCTTATTTATGGTTTGTCACCTTTGTGGCACTTTCAGGCGCGATTTTAAATACGATAGGCAAATTTGGTGTGATGTCGTTTTCGCCTGTTTTGTTAAATATTGCCATGATTGCAACCGCACTTTTCCTTGCACCAAGATTAGATAATCCTGATCTTGCTCTCGCTATCGGGATCTTCTTAGGCGGTTTATTACAATTTTTATTTCAAATCCCTTTCTTGAAGAAAGCAGGCTTGCTCGTAAAACCAAAATGGGCATGGCATGATGAAGGGGTAGCGAAAATCCGTCGATTAATGATTCCTGCCTTGTTCGGGGTTTCCGTAAGTCAAATCAACTTGTTGCTTGATACGGTCATTGCCAGTTTCTTAATGACGGGATCTATTAGTTGGCTTTATTATTCTGATCGTCTATTGGAGTTTCCACTTGGGCTATTTGGTATTGCGATTTCCACTGTGATTTTACCGACGCTTGCTCGCCATCATGTGAATCGAGAAGATAATTCTTCCCAAAGTGCGGTTGATTTTCGCAACACAATGGACTGGGGCGTACGAATGATTTTATTACTCGGCGTGCCGGCTGCGATTGGTATTGCCGTGTTAGCCCAACCAATGTTACTGGTATTGTTTATGCGTGGCAGTTTTACCTTAACAGATGTGCATGCAGCCTCTTATTCTTTATGGGCATTCAATGCCGGTTTGCTTAGCTTTATGCTGATTAAGATCTTGGCTAATGGCTATTACGCACGTCAAGATACCAAAACGCCCGTGAAAATCGGGATCATCGCCATGGTGAGCAATATGGGCTTTAACGTATTGGCGATTCCATTTAGTTATGTGGGGTTAGCGATTGCTTCTGCCATGTCAGCAACCTTAAATGCTTATTTGCTTTATCGTGGTTTAGCTAAAGCGGATGTATACCATTTTTCACGTAAAAGTGCGGTCTTTTTTCTGAAAGTTTTAGGCGCAGCCTTAGCCATGGGCGGTTTGGTTTGGTATAACTGCCCATCGATTCAAGAATGGGCAGCCATGACATTTTTAATGCGTGTCTATTGGCTAGCTTGGTTAATCGGACTGGCTGCGGTCGTTTATTTAGGTGTATTGGTGCTCTTGGGTGTTCGTAAACACCATTTACTGACAAAACATTAAGTTACCGCTATAATGCACCGATTATTTTTCGTTTTTTGGAATAAGATGTAATGCAATTAATTCGTGGGCTTCATAATTCACAGCCATATTTGTCAGGGTGCGCATTAACCATTGGCAATTTTGATGGCGTGCATTTGGGGCATCAGGCGATTTTGCGTCATCTTCGTCAGAAAGCGAATGCGCTGAATTTACCCATGGCAGTGATGCTTTTCGAGCCGCAACCGCGCGAATATTTTATGGGTGACAAAGCCCCTGCGCGTTTAATGCGATTAAGAGATAAATTACATTATTTAGCTCAGTCGGGTGTGGATGTGGTCATCGTCGCGAAATTTGGCCGCACTTTTGCTGATCTTCCTGCAGAACAATTTATTGAAGATTGGCTTGTTCGCAAATTAAATGTGAAATTTCTCAGTATTGGCGATGATTTCAAATTTGGTGCGAAACGTTTAGGCAATTTTGCGATGTTGCAACAAGCCGGAAAGCAGTTTGGTTTTGAAGTAGAAGACAGCCGCACCTTCTGTTTAGATGAGTTGCGTATTAGTAGCACCGCTATTCGTGAAGCGTTGGCTAAAGATGATTTACAGCATGCGCAAAATTTACTCGGTAAGCCTTATCGTATTTTTGGTCGCGTGATCCATGGCAATAAATTAGGCCGAACCATTGGTTTTCCTACCGCGAATGTTCGCTTACATCGCCAAGTGAACCCAGTAAAAGGGGTTTATGCGGTGAAAGTGCGGTTAAAATCGGGCGGGATTTTTAACGGTGTCGCCAACATGGGAAAACGCCCAACCATTAACGGTACGATACAATTATTAGAAGTCCATTTATTTGATTTTTCTCAGAATATTTATGGACAAATGGTTGAAGTGGAATTCTGCCATAAGATTCGAGATGAGATAAAGTTTCCGTCTTTTGAGGCGTTGAAAGCTCAAATTGAACAAGACGTAAAAACAGCGAAAGCATTTTTTGCAAAATAGAATTATATTGAAATATAAAATTGGAAAATAACATGACAGTTGATTACAAAAACACGTTAAATTTACCTGAAACAGGTTTCCCAATGCGTGGCGATCTAGCCAAACGCGAACCTGTAATGTTAAAAAATTGGTATGACAAACAGTTGTATCAAAAAATTCGCCAAGCGACGAAAGGTAAAAAATCCTTTATTTTGCACGATGGCCCTCCATATGCGAACGGTAACATCCATATCGGTCACGCCGTTAATAAAATTCTGAAAGATATTATTATTAAATCTAAAACGGCGTTAGGTTTTGATTCGCCTTATATCCCAGGTTGGGACTGTCACGGTTTGCCAATTGAATTAAAAGTAGAAGGTTTGGTGGGTAAACCAAATGAGAAAGTGACCGCTGCTGAATTCCGCCAAAAATGCCGTGAATACGCCGCAGAACAAGTAGAAGGTCAGAAAAAAGATTTTATCCGTTTAGGCGTGTTAGGCGATTGGGATAATCCTTATTTAACGATGAACTTCAACACCGAAGCAAACATCATCCGTACACTTGGTAAAGTGATTGCGAATGGTCACTTATACAAAGGTTCAAAACCAGTGCACTGGTGTTTGGATTGTGGCTCTTCTTTAGCAGAAGCAGAAGTGGAATACGAAGACAAAGTTTCTCCGTCTATCTATGTGCGTTTCCCTGCAGTAAATGCAGCAGAAATTGAAGAGAAATTTAACGCAGTAGGCAAAGGCCATGGCAAATTATCTGCGGTGATTTGGACAACCACACCTTGGACTATGCCGTCTAACCGTGCGATTGCAGTAAATGCAGACTTAGAATACAACTTAGTACAACTTGGCGATGAGCGTGTGATTTTAGCTGCTGAATTAGTGGAATCAGTGGCGAAAGCGGTGGGTGTAGAACAAGTTGAAGTGTTAGGTTCAGTAAAAGGTCAAGCACTTGAGTTAGTACGCTTTAACCATCCGTTCTATGATTTCACTGTGCCAGTGATTTTAGGTGATCACGTGACCACTGATGGCGGTACAGGTTTAGTACATACTGCTCCAGATCATGGTTTGGACGACTTTATTGTAGGACAAAAATATAATTTACCGATGGCGGGTCTTGTATCGAATGACGGTAAATTTATTTCAACGACTGAATTCTTTGCAGGCAAAGGCGTATTTGAAGCCAATCCATTGGTTGTTGAAAAATTACAAGAAGTGGGCAACTTATTAAAAGTTGAGAAAATCAAACACAGCTACCCACACTGCTGGCGTCACAAAACTCCGATTATTTTCCGTGCGACACCACAATGGTTTATCGGTATGGAAACACAGGGTTTACGCCAACAAGCATTAGGCGAAATCAAAGGCGTACGTTGGATTCCAGATTGGGGTCAAGCACGTATCGAGAAAATGGTTGAGAACCGCCCTGACTGGTGTATTTCCCGTCAACGTACTTGGGGCGTGCCGATGACCTTATTCGTGCACAAAGAAACCGAAGAGCTTCATCCGCGTACCTTAGAGTTACTTGAAGAAGTAGCGAAACGTGTAGAGAAAGCCGGTATTCAAGCATGGTGGGATTTAGACGAAAAAGAATTATTAGGGGCTGATGCCGAAACCTATCGCAAAGTACCTGATACCCTTGACGTATGGTTTGACTCAGGATCAACCTATTCTTCTGTTGTGGCGAATCGTCCGGAATTTAACGGTCAAGATATCGATATGTATTTAGAAGGTTCTGACCAACACCGTGGTTGGTTTATGTCTTCTTTAATGCTTTCTACCGCAACAGACAGCAAAGCACCATACAAACAAGTATTAACCCATGGTTTCACCGTGGATGGTCAAGGCCGTAAGATGTCAAAATCTATCGGTAACATCGTGACACCACAAGAAGTCATGGATAAATTCGGTGGTGATATTTTACGTTTATGGGTGGCGTCTACCGACTATACCGGTGAAATGACCGTTTCTGATGAGATCTTAAAACGAGCAGCGGATAGCTATCGTCGTATTCGTAACACCGCACGTTTCTTATTAGCGAACTTGAATGGTTTTGATCCGCAACGTGATGCGGTTAAACCGGAAGAAATGATTAGCTTGGATCGTTGGGCGGTAGCTTGTGCGTTAGATGCACAAAAAGAAATTAAAGACGCGTACGATAACTATCAATTCCACACAGTGGTACAACGTTTAATGCGTTTCTGTTCTGTGGAAATGGGCTCGTTCTACCTTGATATTATCAAAGACCGTCAATACACCACCAAAGCAGACAGCCTTGCGCGTCGTAGCTGCCAAACAGCGTTATGGCACATTGCAGAAGCATTGGTTCGTTGGATGGCACCAATCTTGTCATTCACTGCAGATGAAATTTGGGGCTACTTGCCACAAACGGCGACGCCACGTGCTGAATTTGTCTTTACTGAAGAATTCTACGAAGGCTTATTTGGTTTAGGCGAGAATGAAAAATTAGATGATGCTTACTGGCAACAACTGATTAAAGTTCGTTCTGAAGTGAACCGTGTATTAGAAATCGCCCGTAACGACAAAGTGATCGGTGGTGGTTTAGAAGCAGAAGTAACGGTTTATGCTAACGATGAATATCGAGCATTGTTAGAACAATTAGGCAATGAATTACGTTTCGTGTTAATTACCTCAAAAGCGGAAGTGAAACCATTAGCTGACAAACCTGCGGATGTGGCTGCGGGTGAGTTAGAGGGAATTGCCGTAAGCGTAGCGCGTTCTAACGGTGAAAAATGTCCACGTTGTTGGCATTATTCTGACAAAATCGGCGTGAATCCTGAACATCCGACACTTTGTCCACGTTGTGTGGAAAACGTAGCGGGTAACGGCGAAGTACGTCAGTTCGCATAAGCTTAAAATTATAAAAGAAAAAGTGCGGTCAAAATTGACCGCACTTTTTTACATTAACGTTGAATCAAATAGCGTAATTTGGTGCCATCTTGTTCTACGCTTAATAGTGTGTAACCGTGGTTTTTAGTATCAACAGGAATGTTGTTGATAGATTGGGCACAGTCACTTAATAGCTCTAAAATTTCGCCTTTTTGCAATTGCGGCATGGTTTCGAGCATTACGATTGCTGGATACGGGCAAGGTTCACCTAGCGTATCTAACGTGTAATCTGGGGTGATGTCTTTTGGATCTTTATCTAATTTTTGAACAACGGTAAATGCCATAATAATGTCCTCTTTTTTGAATGAATTCGTTAATATTTAATTAGCAACCACAAGCTTGTGGATTCGCTGCCGCAATTTTAGCTTTGGCTTTTTTCAAGAAGTGGCGTTCCCACCAAACAACAGCGATTAAGCAGAGAATAAGCAAGCCGTAATTCACTAATAAACCGCCAACAGGGCCAAAGGATTTCAATAAGTTAAGTTTTTCGTAATCTAACGCAAGCACAGGGGCAAGATCGTCCCATGCGTAGGCTAAATAGGTTGAACCAACAACATTACCCACGCCTACCCACATAAAGTGAACTTGACCTTCCATTGAGCGATACATCCAACCGGTTTCACATCCGCCGGCTAACACAATACCGAAGCCAAATAATAAACCACCGATAATTGCATTTGGACCCGCCCACATGATTTTGGCTGGTACGCCTAATTGAATGTAGCTAAATACGCCAAGCGTACCCACGATAATACCGAAGATGATTGCTTTTGCCATATAAGCACGGCCGGTTACCCATAAATCACGGAAAGCGGATGTAAAGCAGATTTGAGCACGTTCAATTAATAAGCCGAAAGCTAACCCACAAAGCATCGCAAAACCCAGTTTGACGGAGTTTGTCATCACATAAAGTGAAGCAATCAGGTAAGCAAAAAAGACCACCATGCCAATCCAAAAACGACGATTTGCTTGTTTTGGATCGGTTTCTTGTAATTTTGCCGCGCCTTTTTTCAATTCTAATTTCACGCGGAACATCGGAAGTAAGGTGACTTTTACGCCTGCGTAAGTACCTACAGCAGTGGCAATAGTGAAGAACCAAGCGTGAACCGAAAATTGAGGAATACCCGTGAAGAGAGAGGCAAGGTTACAGCCCATTGCTAAACGTGCACCAAAACCGGCTAATGCACCACCAATGAGGGCTTGAACAATACGACGTTTGTGCGGTTGATTACGCCATTTTACGTTGTTTGCCCAAAGAGCAGCAGAAATACACCCCGCGAACATACCTAAAATCATCACGCCATCAATACGGGTGAAGATCGTGCCTTGCATGCCGATAATTTTATAATAGCTCCAGTCGGACACATCGACGCCTAGCGCTTGCAAAGCATGACCGCCCCAACGGGTAAATTCCCCCGTAACCGCCCAATAAGTGCCGGTTACCCCAAAGTAATAAGCTGAAATGAGCCCTGCAGCAATAACGGCAGCGACAGGATTCCAGTATTTAATCAAATAATTTTGTTTAAATTGTTGCAAAATCTCTTTCATGAGAGAGTTAATCCTTAAACTGATGAAATGATAATTTGCAAGTGTGGTATAAAATGAAGAGATTTTTGAAGTGTCTGCCATTTTCCTATACACAAAACTTGCGATATAAGACAAATGAATTGTCGAACAAGATAATAGCATTTGTTTTTGGGCAATGCACGAGGGGAAGGATAATTATTTGTGGGTAATTTTGAATTTTAAGATGAGAGAATAAAGTTAATCTATAAGGCTTACTTTTTCTTTAAGACTAATTTTTCAATTAAAAAAATGAAAGCTATGCTAATAAGCATCGTAAGCCCACCTGAAATGATAGCTAATAAACAAATTATTCAAGCAGACTTGTCTATATTAAGGAAGGCAAAGAAATAGAAACCAAATAGCAGGGAAAATGCGCACCATAATCCCCAACTTAATTTGGGATATTTATTAAATAGAAATTCAAATAATCCTTCAAAAAATAAACGGAAAAAACATTCAAAGATAATATTACCCATAGGTTGTTTCAATGGTAAGTCATCATAATGATTCGTTTAGATAAACTTTCTGCCAGCCCAAGTGTTAAGAGAAAAGTTAAACAGTCAATTTCATTTCTCGGATACGCATGGTTAATCCATCGATTAGCAATAAACGTCCACATAAATTTGAACCGATTTTTAACCGCACTTTGATGGCTTCTAAGGCTTGAATAGAGCCAACAACACCCACAATTGGCGCCAGTACGCCTGCTTCTACACAACTTAAAACATTTTGCCCAAAAAGTTGGCTAAGTTGGCGATAGGTTGGAGTATTGGGTTCGTAAGTAAAGACAGAAACTTGTCCTTCTAAACGAATTGCCGCACCTGAAATTAGCGGGATCTTCGCTTTCTCACAACTACGATCGAGTGCGTTACGAATATCCACGTTATCGGTACAATCTAATATCACATCAAAGTGCGGTATGATTTCCGCGAGTTTTTCTTCGGAAAGTTGTGCATTGATGGTTTCAATTTCGACGTGTGGATTAATTTGCTGTAAGGCAATTTTTGCCGATTCCACTTTAGGCATATTTAATCGACTATCGGTATGCAATACCTGACGTTGCAAATTAGAAAGCGATACGGTGTCGAAATCCAACAAGGTTAAATAACCCACGCCAGCGGCGGCAAGATATTGACTTGCCGCACAGCCTAAACCACCCAGACCGACAATTAACATTCGGCTGTCTTTCAGCTTTTCTTGTCCGTCAAAATCAACCGCTTTTAAGATGATTTGGCGGTTATAACGCAGTTCTTCTTCGTAGCTTAATTCAGCCATTATTGCCCCAATAGGTGATTAAACGGTTCAATGGTGACGATTTCGCCCGCAGCGACATTACCGCGATCTTTTTCAAGACGAATAAAACAGTTACTTTTCACAAAAGAACTGAATAAATGCGAGCCTTGGAAACCCACTGGATGCACTTCAAGTTGACCATTTTCATTAATTTGATAGAAACCACGTTGGAAATCTAAACGTCCTGGTGATTTTTTCAAATTGGTTTGGGCAATCGCTTGAAAGTGCGGTTGTTTTTTCGGGTGTTTTTTACCGTTTAATTTGGCAATAGCCGGTTGAACCAATTGATAGAATGTCACTAATGCAGAAACCGGATTGCCAGGTAAACCGCAGAACCAAGCATTTTCTAATTTACCAAATGCAAATGGTTTGCCAGGTTTCATTGCTATTTTCCAGAAATTCACTTGGCCTACTTTTTCTAACACAGTTTTCGTGAAGTCAGCCTCACCCACCGAAACGCCACCGCTCGTGATGACAAGATCTGCTTGAGCTTGTGCTTTCACAAAAGCCGCTTCAAATTCTGCTTGGTTATCCGGCAGAATACCGAAATCAAGTACGTCACAATTTAATTTTTCTAGCATTAATTTGACAGTGAAACGGTTGGTATCGTAAATTTGTCCTGCTTGTAACGGTTGACCGACAGGCACTAATTCATCACCGGTTGAAAGCACGGCCACTTTTAATCGTGGGTAAGTTTTGACTTCTGCGATACCTAATGAGGCGAGTAAAGGTAAAGAAACGGCATTTAACTCATCGCCTTGATGTAATACCACATCACCTTTTTTCACATCTTCACCAATACGACGAATATTCTGATTGGCTTTAGGTAAGGCAGCAAAAGTAACAGAACCATCTTCATTGACGATGACATCTTCTTGCATCACCACCGCATCGGCACCTTCAGGAATCATCGCACCCGTCATAATTCTGACCGCACTTTGTGCTACCCATTCCCCTTGAAATGGATTACCCGCAAAGGATTTTCCTGCGACAGAAAGCGTCATGGATTGCTGTAAATCGGCTAAACGAACCGCATAGCCATCCATCGCGGAGTTATCAAAAGAAGGCACATTAATCGGAGAAATCACATCTTCCGCACAGACACGATCCGCCGCTTCAGTTAAAGCTAGCGTTTCAGTTTTTGTTGGGAAGGGAAGTTGGTGGAGCATTTGCGCCAAGGCATCTTCAAGTGGCAACATAATCAATCCTTTGGGTTGAGCGAAATAAAAGTGGATATATTGTAGCCCGAAATACAATATGAAGGAAATTAATAAATTAGGGTGATTTTTCGCATTTTACGAATAATTCATCTTTTGCTAAAATGCCGCATTATTTTTTTATAAATGGAAAGTGAATGAACGCGATTTCACCTGATGCGGAAAATGTCCGCCGAGCCTTGCTTGCCAAAGGCATCGAAACACCAATGATTGATCCGACTCAATGTAAAGATGAGCGCCGTGAGGCGATTGCTTCGCATATGCGTGAAGTGATGAAATTGATTGGGTTAGATCTACGTGATGATAGCCTAGAAGAAACACCAAATCGCTTAGCCAAAATGTTTATTGATGAAATTTTCAGTGGAATGGATTATGCCAATTTCCCGAAAATGACAAAAATCAAAAACCAAATGAAAGTGAGCGAAATGGTGCAAGTGAATGACATCACCTTAACCAGTACTTGCGAACATCATTTTGTGACGATTGATGGTAATGTCGCCGTCGCCTATTACCCGAAAGATTGGGTGATTGGGCTGTCTAAAATCAATCGTATTGTGGCGTTTTTTGCGCAACGCCCACAAGTACAAGAGCGTTTAACCGAACAGCTTTTAACGGCATTTCAAACCATTTTAGAAACCGATGATGTGGCAGTTTATGTAAAAGCGACACATTTCTGTGTGAAAGCTCGCGGGGTAAAAGATACCCACAGTTATACTGTGACATCAGCCTATGGCGGAGTCTTTTTAGAAGATCGCGAAACTCGCAAAGAATTTTTATCTTCCATTCAGAAGTAATGAGCAAAAGCACCGAATAATCGGTGCTTTTTTGTTTATTAATTGTACGGATATAAGTTAAAATCTGCTCTTTCATTTTTATTTTGATTTTAATTTTTCTTGAGGATTTTCATGGCGAAAGCTAATTCAAAACTTTTTCTTGTTTTATTACTCGGCGTCCTTTCTGCATTTGGACCATTTGTAGTGGATCTTTATTTACCTTCACTGCCACAACTCGCGAGCTTTTTTGAAACGAATGCCTCAATGACACAGCTTACGCTTACTACAGCCATGATTGGTTTAGCGCTAGGACAGTTACTTCTTGGGCCACTCAGTGATAAATTTGGTCGAAAAAAACCGCTTATTATTTCATTAGTCATTTATATCATCAGCACAGTTTTAATTGTGTTTTCACCAAATATTGAAACGATGATTGTTTTACGTGTGATTCAGGGGCTTTCTTCGGCAGGAAGTGTTGTCATTTCTCGTGCGGTTGCAACGGATCTTTATCGTGGGCGTGAAATGACACGTTTCTTTGGTTTATTAATGACAATTAATGGACTCGCGCCAATTATTTCACCAATCCTTGGTAGTTTATTGTTGGAATACATCAGTTGGAAAGGTGTATTTGTTTTCCTTGCATTGATTGGTGTGATTGTTTTGATTTTCAGCTTCCGTCTAAAAGAAAGCTTAAGTGTCGAAAATCGCTTACAAGGTTCAATATTTTCCACCTTTTTGACTTTTGGTGTGATTATCAAAAATCGCTTATTTATGAGCTATGTAGGAATTCAAAGTTTCTTGCTTGGTTCCATGTTTGCCTATATTGCGGCTTCGCCATTTATTTTCCAAAGCTTCTATGGATTGAGTGCATTTATCTTTAGTTTATGTTTTGGTGCAAATGGGGCAGCGTTAGTCATTGGAGCAAATATTGGCGGTAAATTGCCAAATCGTCAGGCTTTAGCTATTGGTGTTTTTGCTTTTGTGGTTGCTGCACTTTATACCATTGCGGTATTGATTATTCAGCCATACTGGTTATTTGTTGAAATCGGTTTCTTTGCGATGTTGTTATTAATGGGTATTACTTTCCCGGCTATTTCTTCTTTAGCTATGGAAAGTGAACGCCAATATGCAGGCAGTGCATCTGCGTTGTTAGGTTTTGCACCTTTCTTTTTAGGTGGTGTAGTATCTCCGTTAGTGGGTATCGGCAATATTTTTTATTGGATTAACGGCGTTAGCAACACGTCGTCGATTAGATTAAAGGGAGAGTCTTCATGTTTTATCGCCTTCTCACCCTGATAATGAAAGAGGTACAGTCATTATTACAAGAGCCTCAAACTCGTATTATCTTAATAATGCCAGTTATCTTTCAGATGATCTTATTTCCATTTGCCGCAACATTAGATGTTACCAATGCCTCTATTGCCATTTTTGATGAGGATAATGGTAAACAATCCATTGAGTTAACCCAACGTATCGCCAAAGCGAGTGCATTCTCTCAAACTCTTTTACTTAAAAATGAACATGAAATAAAAGAGACGATTGATAACCGCAAAGCGCTTTTATTAGTTCGTTTTCCACAGAATTTTAGCGCCGATTTAGAAAGCCATGTTCCTGTTAAATTACAAATAATCCTAGATGGTCGAAATTCTAATAGCGCGCAAATTGCCGCTAATTATGTATAGCAAATCGTACAAAAC
>OGEU01001560.1_pt1 | contig 18727 bp, 16 predicted proteins | sample 1570651 | NCBI WGS metagenome assembly OGEU01 (sample SAMEA2582129, study PRJEB24529) | metagenome | biome: Human gut stool | place: China | collected 2011 | reverse complement strand
CGGGGCAGGGGCGGCCCCCCGCTCACTGACCAGCAGCCCGGCACCGGCCCAGTATTGCAGGGCGCGCTTGGCAGCCTCGATGCTGGGCAGTGCCAGTGCGCCGGCTATCGTGCGCGGGTCGGTGTCGTGGGTCTGCAAAATGTAGAGTGCGGCCCGGATCGTATCGCCGTCGGTCTGGGTCAGATGGGTCAGGACCAGCTGCGGCACAGCCAGCGTGTCGCCGTTGATTGCCGCCAATTTGTAGCCCATATCCGCAAACCTCCCCACTATAAATTGTTGGTTTATTATACCACAAAAGTGCCGTTTGGTCAATCTTGAAGAAAAACTGCCCAAAAATCAGCGCCGGATTTTGGGCAATGCGTTCCTTGTATTTTGATACACAAATTTGTACAATAGTACCATAAACAGTTAAAGCATTAAGGGGGAGACTACCATGGCGATGAATCTTGTAAAACTGCCCACCGGCAAATCGAATTTGCAGCTGCGCGTCAGCAAGGGGCACTATGCCACCAGCCACAGCCATATAAACTACTACATTGATGTCACGCTGACAAAGTTCCGCCTGTCGGAGGCACGCGCTGCCGCCGCCGAGCTGGTGCGAGAGTACAAGTCGACGACCATTGTGGACACGATCCTCTGCCTGGACGGCACCGAGGTCATCGGCGCCTGCATGGCCAGTGAGCTGACAAAGGCCGGCTATACGAATATGAACGCCCACCAGACGATCTACGTCGTCACGCCGGAGCACACCACCGGCAGCCAGCTGCTTTTCCGCGAAAACACCGCCCCGATGATCGCCGGTAAGCATGTACTGGTGCTGGCGGCGTCCGTTACCACCGGCTTCACCGTGCAGGGCGCTGTCGAGGCCATCCGCTACTACGGCGGCGATCCCGTCGGCATCGCGTCGATCTTTGCGTCGGTCAAGGAGTGCGCAGGCTACCCCGTGGCCAGCATCTTTGACACCCACGACCTTCCCGACTACGAAACCTACGACTCCCACAGCTGCCCGTGGTGCAGGCAGGGCAAGAAAATTGATGCGCTTGTCAACAGCTTCGGCTACTCGAGCCTGTAAATTTTCTGACGATTTTGCCCCCTCGAAAGAGGGGGCTTTTTGTCGTTTTGCGGTCTTGACGCTCCGCGCAGGGTCTTTTATAATGGGAAGGCTGATTTTTTTAGGAGGAATTGGTTTGAATACTGAGAATTTGAATGGGATCCTTGCACAATACGTTCAGCACTGCAAAGCCCGCGCGGCAGCCGATGAGGGAACGGTGTGGCGCGCGGTGGACTGCTTTGGCGTGAACTGGGACATCGAGGACAGCGACTTTCCGGCCATGTTTGCCGATGCCATGCAGCAGGCCCAGCCGACGCTGGACAACCCGGCCCTGCAGCCCATCGGCGGCCTGCAGAACCTGATGCTGCGCGACAGCGAGGTCGAACTCGTCCGCGAGTGCTTCCGCTGGCTGTACAATGAGGACGGCGGTGATATTTCCAAGCGCCGGGGCCGCGCCGAGCTGTTCGCTGACCAGATCAACGGGCGGTTCCGCCGCGTGTTCCCGCGCATGAGCAAGTATACGATGAACACGGCCAACGCGGTGTTCTTCCTGAACCTGTGGGAGCCGCACGCAAACTATTTCTATCAGGCCGGCGAGGCGAAGGCGTGGGCGGATTACTTTGGGTATGAGGCAGACTTTGGCGGCGGCACGGCGCTGGACCTGCCGCGCTACTACACGATGTGCAACGACCTGCTGCACGCGCTGGAGAACTACCCGGAGATCATCGCCCTGCACAAGGCCTACGCGGAGCAGGAGCTGGGCGGCATCGACGACGCGCTGCACCTGCTTGTGTACGACATCCTGCACACGGCCTACGCCGAGCAGTTCTACCCGAAGGGCTACACCCGCGGCTCGACGAGCAGGGAGCGCGCAAAGGCTGTGAAGGAGAAGGCGGACCGCGCCGAGCTCTGCATCCGCATCGGCGAGTGTGAGCAGGAGCTGCAGGAGCTGCTGGCGAACCCGGCTGCGCTGCCCGACCTGACCGGCTGTAAAATCAACCATAAAATGTTCGGCGCAGGCACGGTCCGGCCCGCCGAGGGCCAGTTCATGGTCATCGACTTCAACGGCACGCTGAAGAAGTTCAGCTACACAGCCTCGATGAACAGCGGCTATCTCTCCGCCGAGGACCCCAACGTCGAAGCCCGCCTGCAGGCCTACCAGGACTACAACAAGGACAAGGACCGCCTGGAGAAGGAACTGAAGAACCTGAAGGCGGAATTGGTGAAGCTGTAATCGGAAACCGGCCCGGCGGGCGAATGCTGTTCGCCCCGGCTGCGTTCTGCAATAAAAAAATCCCTGCGTCTGAATGTGACACAGGGATTTTTTTATTGGAGCGGCTGATGGGAGTCGAACCCACGTCCTCAGCTTGGAAGGCTGATGTACTAGCCGTTGTACGACAGCCGCGTAACAACAGTACCTATTATACCCATCTGCGGGGGTGTTTGTCAAGCCCACCGGGCTGTGTTTTCCTGCCTCTGTTACCCTTTTGCCATTTTATTTTACATTTTGCACCCTTGACAATCCTACGCCAAAGCACCATAATAAATACTGAATCTGTATAAACGAAATTTTGAGAGGAAAGAGGTGCGGCACCATGCGCGTGATTGCCGGAACAGCCCGCGGCAAAAATCTGCAGGCCCTGCCGGGCGAGGACATTACCCGCCCGACCATCAACCGTGTGAAGGAGGCCATGTTCTCCAGCGTGCAGTTCCTGGTGCCGGGGGCACGGGTGCTGGACCTGTTCGCAGGCAGCGGCCAGCTGGGCATCGAGGCTCTGTCCCGCGGTGCCAAAAGTTGCCTCTTTGTGGACCGCTCCGCCGAGGCACTCGCCGTTGTGAAGGCCAACTGCAAAACGGCAGGGGTGGACCGCCAGAGTGATATACGCCAGGGCGAGGCCGAGAGCTTTCTCGCCAACATCCGCGGGCCGTTTGACCTGGCTCTGCTGGATCCGCCGTTCCACCATGATACCGTGGCTGCCGTGCTGCCGCTGCTGGCCGCTAAGATGGCCTCCGGCGGGGTCGTGCTCTGCGAGACCGAGCGCGAGGCCGACCTGCCCGAGCAGGCGGGCGCTCTGACGCTGGTGAAACAGTACAACTACGGCAAGATCAAGGTCAGCCGCTATGAGAGAGGGGAAGAGGTATGAACGTTGAAGAACTGTTGGAGATGATGGAGGAAACGCTGGAGGCCGGGACGATAGTTCCGTTCTCCGCTTCCAAGCGCATGGTCGATGTGGACCGTATGCGCGATATTATCGATGAGGTGCGCAACAACCTGCCCGACGAGATCCGCGAGAGCAAAAAAATCGTGAATGACCGCGAGCAAATCATGCAGAACGCCCGCATTGAGTCCGAAAACATCATTCAGCAGGCAGAGGAGCGCGCCCGCGTCCTGACCAGCGAGCAGGAGATCGTCAAGCGCAGTCAGCAGCACGCGGCGGAGATCCTGTCCGCTGCCCAGAAGAGCGCCAAGGAACTGACCCGCAAGGCGACCCTGTACTGCGAGACGATCCTGAAGAACTCCGAGGAGGTGTTGGGCCGAAGCATGGCGGACATCAAGAACACCCGCATGAATCTGCGCAGCGCCGCCCGCCCTAAGAATAACATGCCCAAGTAAAAAATGCAGAAGTGTTGTTATTCACGGCACATTTCTGCCCATGGCAACACAATATGTAAAAAACAACGCCGCACCGTGCAATATGGTGCGGCGCTTTTCTTTGCTCGGGGGCAGGGATTTTGCCGCGTGCGCATTTGCTGCAAACTGCTGACCTGTATCCCGATCCCTTTGTACAAACTGTGAAAAATCAATTCATGGCGCAGTTTTTCCCCGCCTGCCCTTGCTTTTTGCTGAATAAAATGGTACTATTATTTTACCACGGGTGGGTAATTGTGGTGTGAATAACAACAAAAGTGGGGAAGAATGGGTAGTTTTCCACGTTCTCCACAGAGTTATTAACAAACTGAACGCAGCGACGTAAAAAATCTTGCCGAAGATTTGTGCAGTATGACGAAGGGAGGGAAAGCCGGATGCTCGTCGGTCAGTATGATTACGCAATTGACGCAAAAGGGCGTCTGAACTTCCCCGCCCGCTTCCGGGACGCGATGGGGGAGACCTTCATCGTGACCCGGTGGCTGGATCACTGCCTGGCCGCCTTCCCGACGGAGGAGTTCGAAAAGGTCGCCGCCAAAATTGAGGAAAAGGGCCTCGTCAAGGGCCGCAAGGTCAGCCGTATGCTCTACGCCTCCGCCGTCGAGGTCACCCCGGACAAGCAGGGCCGCATTCAACTGCCCGCCAAGCTGCGGGAGTACGCGGGCCTCGACCACGATGTGACCATCATCGGCAGCCGCAGCTTTGCCGAGATCTGGAACACCGAGGCGTGGAACGCCAACCAGGAAACGAGCGATGAGGATTTCACCGCTGCGATGGAAGACCTTGACTTTTAACAAAACAGGACGATAACACATGGAATTTTCACATATCCCCGTACTGCTGCAGCCCTGTCTGGACGGGCTGAACATCGACCCTGCCGGTATCTATCTGGATGGAACCGCCGGCGGCGCCGGTCACAGCAGAGAAATCGCCAAACGCCTGACCACAGGACGTCTGATCTCGCTCGATCAGGACCCGGATGCGGTGGCAGTCGCCACCGAAAGGCTCAAGGGTCTGCCGGCGCAGGTGGTGCAGGTCAATTTCCGTGAGGCCGCCCGCGTCCTTGCGGAGCTTGGCATCCCGGCGGTCAACGGGGCCCTGCTCGATCTCGGCGTGTCCAGCCACCAGCTGGACGACGCGGCCCGCGGTTTCTCTTACCATGCCGACGCGCCGCTCGATATGCGCATGAGCCAGCAGGGCCCCACCGCCGCGGATCTGGTCAACACGCTGGATCGTGAGGAGCTGACCCGCATCCTGCGTGACTACGGTGAGGAGCCGTATGCCTGGCAGATCGCGGGCAAAATTGTCGCTGCGCGGGCGGAGCAGCCCATCCTGACCACGCTGCAGCTGGCCGAGATCGTCGCCGCCGCTGTGCCCCCGGCAGAGCGCCGCAAGGCGAAGAACCCGGCGCGCCGCACCTTCCAGGCCATCCGCATTGCGGTCAACTCCGAGCTGGACGCCCTGAACGAGGGGCTCGACGCCATCTTTGACTGTCTGGCCCCGGGCGGGCGGCTCTGCGTCATCACCTTCCACAGCCTGGAGGATCGGCTCGTCAAGAACAAGTTCCGCCGCTGGGCACAGCGCTGCACCTGCCCGCCGGAGCAGCCCATCTGCACCTGCGGAGGTGTGGCCAAGGCCAAGCTGATTACCCGCAAGCCCATTGAGGCTGACGCCGCGGAGCTGGAGACCAACCGTCGCAGCCGCAGCGCCAAATTGAGAGTGTTGGAGAAAGCATAAGAGGCATTATTCATGACAACTGTTTTGCTGCACGAGGGCTCGGCAGCACCGAAACTGGAGCCCCCGCCGCGCCCGCAGGTGCGTGCGGTGCGCGGCGGCAACCACGGCCTGAACCGCGTCCGCCATGTGATGCGGACTGCCGTGATCGTGCTGATCCTTGCCGTGTTTGGCGGGCTGGCAATCAGCAGCCTGATGAGCGGTGCAACGCTGATGGAACTGAACGCACAGGTCGATGAGGTCAGCGCTCAGCTGGCCGAGGCCCAGAGCGAATACGACTACCTGAACACCCGGATGAACGACATCACGAGCCGCGCCAGTCTGCAGCAGGTGGCCGAGGGTGAGCTGGGACTGGTCAAGGCCGATCCCAGCCAGATCACCTACGTCCAGCTGGAGGACCAGAGCATCATTGAGCGGAACACCGGCGCCGCGGGCCGCCTGTTGGATGAGGTGCGCACGGCAGCGCTGAGCCTGCTGGACAGCCTGAACCCGTAAAACAACCAAAAATATGCAGCTACGAGCCTTTTTGCTGCACGGCCTTGCTGCCGTCGGCAAAAAGGCTTTTGAAATAACAAGGTGTATCCATGACAGAGCAACGACCCAACCATTCCACCCGGCATCGTCCCCGGGCAAGCAAGGGCATAAAATACTGGACGCTGGTTTGCATGATAGTATTTATCCTCGCCTGCTACGGCGTGCTGGTCTACCAGCTGTATGTGTGGCAGGTGCGTGATGCCGAGAGCTACCGCGCCGAGGCTGTGACCCAGCAGCTGAAGGACACGACGCTGCCCGCTGTGCGCGGCTCGATCTACAGCGCCAACGGCAAGCTGCTGGCCAAGAGCAGCACGGTATGGAACATCGTGGCCGACCCGTCCTCCGTTTTAAAGAGCGGGGCGACGGAGGACCAGATCCGCACAGCGGCAGAGCACATTGCCGAGCTGCTGGACGACGGCACAACGGCGGATACTGTGTACAAGGCGCTGACGGCGTCCAACAAGGATACCGGTGAGCCGTACCAGTACCGTGTGGTGAAAAAGGGTGTCGAAAAGCCCGTGGCGGATGCTATCCTGGCCTATGCAGACAGCTACCGCCTCAAGGACGGCGCTGCGGGGGACACGAGCCTGCAGACCGAGGAAAAGGAGGACAAGAAGGACGGCGAGACCAAAACCGGCAAGGCAACCCGTATCCTCTACCTGACCAGCGAACAGGCAGCCTCCCGCACTTACCCCTATGGGGAGTTCCTGGCCTCGGTGCTGGGCTTCTGCAATGAGGACGGCTCGGGTGCCTACGGACTGGAAAAATATTACGACGAGACGCTGGCCGGTACGCCGGGCCGCAGCGTAGCCGAAACGGACGCCTACGGTGACCCGCTGGCCAGCGGTCAGGCCGACGTGCATGAAGCCATCGACGGCAGCAACCTGAACCTGACCATCGACGAGAACGTACAGTCCATCGTCGAGGAGTACCTGACCGAGGCGATGAGCACCTTTACGGTCCATGGCCGCGGAAGCGCCATTGTCATGAACGTCAAGACCGGCGCGATCCTGGCGATGGCGTCCCTTGAGCAGTTTGACCCCAACGACCCCAAGACGATCACCGACCCCAAGATGAACGAGATCCTGGCTAAAACAGAGATCGACGCGGAGGACATTGACTGGCTGGAAAGCCGTCTGGGCGAGAAGGCCGTCAAGGACATCATTGCAGACGGAAGCATCAGCCATGAAAAGACGACGAACGAGAAGGGCGAGGAGGTCTCCAGCGAGGCTACCCAGCTGCAGGGTATGATGCGCGAGGCCCAGTGGAAGAATAAGAACATTACCGAGCTGTATATGCCCGGCTCGGTGTTCAAGCTCATCACGGCCTCGGCAGGGCTGGACTCCGGTGTTATGAGTGCGGAGCAGACCTTCTACTGCGGCGGCAGCCTGACCGTCAACGAGGGCAGCGAGCTGTGGGAGCACACCTACCGCTGTGCCAACGGCGAGGTCCACTATGAACAGGACATGGCAGGCGCGCTGAACCACAGCTGCAACCTCTGGTTCATTCAGGCGGCAGAGACGCTCAAGCCGCAGATCTTCTACGACTATATCCAGGCGTTCGGCTTCACCCAGCCCACCGGCATCGACCTGCCCAACGAGACCCGCTGGACCAGCGTCTACAACGCCGAGCAGATGGCAGAGGTCGATACAAACCTGTACACGGCGGCCTTCGGCCAGAACGAGTCCATCACCCCGATGCAGATGGCCACCGCCGTAGCGGCCATCGCTAACGGCGGCTACCTTGTTACGCCCTATGTCGTGGATTCCATCTCTGACAAGGACGGCAACATTATCTCCCAGACCGAGACGAACATCCGCCGCCAGGTCATCTCCGAAGAAGTCAGCCGGCAGCTGCTGGCCATGATGGAAAACAACGTCCGCGGGGCAGGGGACTACCACTCCTGCGCCAACGCCTACGTGGCGGGCTACCGCATCGGCGGCAAGTCCGGTACGGCAGAGCGCACGGACCGCCATCTGCGCGGCGACGGCGACTATTATAAAATGATGAGCTTTGCCGCTGTGCTGCCCATCGATGATCCCGAGATCGAGGTTTTCGTCCTGCTGGATGACCCGCGCTGGGTCAAGGACTATGCCAGCCAGGTCGTGGCCCCCGTTGTCGGCAACATCATCAGCGAGATCGCGCCCTATCTGGGCATCGAGCAGGACGCTGACTACAACCCCACCGGCACTGTGACCGTGCAGACCTGCCTGAACTACACCTGGACGAACGCGCAGGTCACGCTGAACCGCCTGGGCCTCAAGCATAAGCTGATCGGCCCCAGCAGCGGCAATATCGTCTACCAGTACCCCGTCGGCGGCAGCGTGGTGCCCGCGGGCTCCACCATTTACCTGTACACGGCCACCGACCAGAACTCGATGACCACAACGCCCGACGTCATCGGCAAGACCGGCACCTTTGCCGAGCAGATGCTCAAGGCCGCCAACCTGAACGTGCAGTTCGCCGGCGACAGCAGCGGCAAGGTCGTGGCGCAGGACGTCGAGGCCGGAACCTCCGCTGCCTACGGCACGATCATAACGCTGACGATGGACAGCGGAGAGGATACCACCAATGACGCCCCGACGGTGACCGAGGAGATCGACCCGGCAAACGAGGAGGGGTAAGCATCCCCGCAGGGGCACCCGGGCTTTTGCGAAACGCTGCATTTCTGTATAGGAGGTCTTTTTCATGCAAACCATTCCTGCCAATCAACTGCTGGCCGGACTGACGCTGGCCGAGCCGGTCGCCATCCGCGCCGTTGTGACCGACAGCCGCAAGGTCGAGCCGGGCTGCGTTTTTGTCTGCTTCCCCGGCGAGCGTGTTGACGGCCATGACTACGCCGCCGGTGCCTACCGGAGCGGTGCAGAATATATCGTTGCCAACCATCCCGTCGAGGGCGTGCCTGCGGAGCGCACGGTCATTGTGCCGGACAGCGGCAAGGCCATGATCCGCATGGCGTCCAACTACCGGATGCTGTTCAACCCCAGAATGATCGGTGTCACGGGCAGTGTCGGCAAGACGACGACGAAGGAGTTCTGCTACGCGGTGCTCTCCGCCTTCGGCAAGACCCTCAAGACCGAGGGCAACCAGAACAATGACATCGGCGTGCCCAACACGCTGTTCCGCCTGACCGACGACACCGAGTACGCCGTTGTCGAGATGGGCATGGACCACGCGGGCGAGATCGAGCGTCTGACCCGCTGTGCCCGGCCCAGCGCGGGCATCATCACGATGATCGGTGTTTCGCATCTGGAAAATCTCGGCACGCGCGAGAATATACTGAAGGCAAAGCTGGAGATCTGCACCGGCCTGCCCGACGGCGCACCGCTGGCCCTGAACGCGGACAACGACCTGCTGCCCACGGCAAGCATCCCCAGCCGCCTGCGGCCGGTCTGGTTCGGCATTGACGCCGCGAATGCCGATGTCCGCGCGGTGGATGTCGTCACCGGCGCAAACGGCACGACCTTCAAAATCATCGATACACAGTACGGTACGTTCGATGCCGCCATCCCGACAGCGGGCATCCACACGGTCTACGATGCGCTGGCCGCCTACGCCGCCGCGACCCGCCTGGGTCTGGACGCTGCCCGCTGCGCTGCCGCGCTGGCGACTTACCGGACGACGGGCATGCGCCAGCATATCGTGGAAAAGGGCGGCATCACCTTCATTGAGGACTGCTACAACGCCAACCCCGACAGCATGAAGGCCGCGCTCTCTGTCCTCAAGGCACTGCCCAATGCCCGGAAGATCGCGCTGCTCGGCGATATGCTTGAGCTGGGCGGTGCGAGCGAGGAGGGGCACCGCCATACCGGCGAGTGGGCTGCTGACGCGGGCGTTGATGCACTCATCGCCTACGGCCCGCGCAGCGCCGCCATGGCCGAGGCCGCAAAAGCGCGCGGGGTTGCAGCGGTGCATTGCCAAACGGCGGAAGAAGTGCTACAATATGTACGGCAATTCGTGCGCCCCGGTGACGCTGTGCTGGTCAAGGCCAGCCACAGCATGGGCCTGGAGCAGCTGCTGCAGGAATACTATAAGGAATTGCCGCAGGGGTAAGCACCCCAACACACGTTTGGAGGAATCAACGGCATGGAGCAAATCTCATCCCTGTTGGCGGCGGCAGCCGTCGGCGGCTTTGCCATCACGGCGGTGGCGGGCAAATTCATGATCCCGGCGCTGCACCGGCTGCACTTTGGCCAGACCATCCGCGAGGAGGGCCCTACATGGCACAGCAAGAAAAACGGCACCCCCACCATGGGCGGCCTCTGCTTTATTCTGGGCATTCTGGCCACACTGGGCATCGTCTGGGTCATGTACAGCCCTAAGCTGCCGGAGGTGCTGGGTATGCCGCAACTGCAGGCCGGTATGCTGGTGCTGTTTCTCGCGTTCGGCTCGGGCCTCATCGGCTTTCTGGATGACTTCATTAAGGTCGTCAGGCATCGCAACCTCGGCCTGACCGAGGCGCAGAAGATGATTTTGCAGATCGCGCTGACCTTCGGGTTCATGTTCGGCCTGCACAGCCTCGGGCTGCTGACCACGCAGGTCCAGTTCCCGATTTTTGGGCTGGTGGACATGGGCTTGCTCTACTATCCCATCGCCTTCTTCGGCATCATCTTCCTTGTCAACGCCGTCAACCTGACCGATGGTCTGGACGGCCTGTGTACCGGCGTGACCTTCGTGTCGATGATCGGCTATCTGCTGGCCGGCAGTCTGCTGGGCTTTGTACATGTTTCGCTGATCGCCGCTGCCACGGCGGGTGCCTGCGCGGGCTTTCTGGTCTGGAACTTCTACCCGGCCAAGGTCTTTATGGGCGACACCGGCAGCATGTTCTTCGGCGGCATCGTTACGGCGCTGGCCTTTGTGATGCAGCGCCCCGAGCTGGTGCTCTTTTTCGGCATTGTCTACATCTGGGACGCGATGACCGTTGTCATCCAGCGCACGTATTTTAAGGCGACCCACGGCAAGCGCATCTTCCGCATGACGCCGATCCACCACGCCTTTGAGATGCGCGGCTGGCGCGAGGTCAAGATCGACGGCTTCTTTGCGCTGATTGCCGTCATCGGTGTGGCAATGGGAATTTTTTACATCTGTGTGGCATAAGCAGCGGGGCCGGGCCTACCCGGCCTCTGCCTGTTTCTGCCCCTAAGGGAGGTGACCGCCCATGAGCACTGCCGTGAGCATTGTGCGTACACTGCTGGGCCTTTTGTTTGACCATACCATCGGAAATATTGTGCGCATGATACCCATCATACGCCTGCCCAAACTGGAGCGGGGGCCGGTCTCCCGGGGCTTTCTCGCCATGCTGCTGGGCATTTTGTTCTTCGGGCTGACGATGCTGTTCTCGGCCAGCTATTCCAGCGCCTACGCCACCAGCGGTAAACTGTACAGTATCATCAAACCGCAGGTCATTATTGCACTTGTGGGGCTGGCCTTTATGTGGATCCTGTCCAAAATCAACTACCGCGCACTGCGTCTGATGAGTGAGAGCCTGTACATCATCACCATTGTGCTGCTGATCCTGGCGCTGCTCAGCCCGGAGGACACCAACGGTACCTACCGCTGGGTGTATCTGCCGGGCGGTGCCTCCTTCCAGCCGTCGGAGCTGGCAAAATTCTCACTCATGATCTGGACGGCAGATATGCTGGACCGCGACTATGACAAGAAGAACAGGTTGTGGTACGGCGCGATAAAGCCTGCGCTGCCGCTGCTGCCCATCCTGTATCTGTTGCACAAGGAGCCGCACAACTCCGCCATGATCCTGCTCTGCCTGATTTTTGCCACGATGCTCATCTGCACCCTCTCACCCGGCCGCTGGCTGCTGCCGCTCGTTCCGGCGTGTGCAGTAGCCGCCATCTACTTCCTGAAGGGGCTGTCCAGCGGAGAAGGCTACGCCGCGGGCCGTATGGACGCTACCTGGGGCCTTGCGCCGCTGGATACTGCCGGTATGCTGTGGCAGACCCGCCAGAGCATCTATGCCATCTCCACAGGCGGCATGTTCGGCGTGGGCATCGGCGCGAGCGTGCAGAAGCACCAGTGGCTGCCCTACGCCGAAAACGACTTTATCTTCGGCGTCATCGGTGAGGAGCTGGGCTTCTTCGGCTGTGTTATCCTCATCGGTGCGTTTGCGGTGCTGCTGATCATGGGCGTTATGATCGCCCTGCGCGCGCCCGACCTGTACGGCATGGTGCTGGGCATCGGCATCATCTCGCAGATCGCCTGGCAGGTGTTTCTGCATATCGCCGTCGGCACGGCACTGATCCCCAACACCGGCATCAGCCTGCCGTTCTTCTCCTCCGGCGGCACCAGTCTGCTGCTGCTGCTGAGCGAGATGGGCGTGCTGTTGAGTATCTCGCGCGCCGGAAATGCCCGGGAACAGCGCCTGGCAGAGCAGCACCGCGCCGAGACAGAACGGATGCTGCAGCGCACCCGCTACCGCAGCAGAGCCGCGCGGTAGGGGGGACGCCCGATGTCCGCGGCACGGCGGGCACAGCCTATATTTTATTCTCATGGAGGTCCATCATGCGCGTTTTAATTGCTGCCGGCGGTACAGCCGGTCACATCAACCCGGCGCTGGCGATTGCCGGTGCCCTGAAGGCCGCGGACCCGACGGCGGAGATCCACTTTGCGGGCCGCCGCGAGGGGATGGAGTACGGTCTTGTCACCAAGGCAGGCTACCCCTTCCATCACATTGAGATCAACGGCTTCCAGCGCCATTTGAGCCTGGAAAACATTGGCCGCAACATCGTAGCCATCTGGCATCTGGCGCTGTCCGGCCCGCGCACCCGGAAGATTCTGAACGAGGTCAAGCCCGACCTTGTCATCGGCTGCGGCGGCTACGTCAGCGGGCCTATCGTCCGCGCGGCAGCCCGGCGCGGCATCAAGACAGCCATCCATGAGCAGAACGCCTTCCCGGGCGTGACCAACAAGCTGCTGGCGAAGGAGGTCAACATTGTGCTGGCCGCCAGCGCGGACGCGGTTGAAAAGCTCGGCGCGCCGGAAAAAACCACCGTCGTGGGCAACCCTGTCCGCCCCGAGGTGCTGACCGCGGACCGCGCCGCAGCGCGCGCCAAGCTGAACGCCGGAAACCGCACCGTGATTTTGAGCTTCGGCGGCAGTCTCGGTGCGGACCGCATCAATCAGGTCGTGGCCGACCTCTGCGCCTGGGAAAAGCAGACGCACCGGAACGTGCTTCACCTGCACGCCACTGGCAGCCGCGGCGTCAAGCTGTTTGAAGGGCTGGAAAAGGAAAAGGGCTTTGCCCCCGGCGAGAACCTCGTCGTGACGGAGTATATCAACAACATGCCCCAGCTGCTGGCCGCGGCAGATCTCGTCATTGCCCGCTCCGGCGCACTGACGCTGGCCGAGCTCGAGGCTGTGGGCCGAGCATCGGTGCTGATCCCCAGCCCGAACGTGGCCGAAAACCACCAGTATTACAATGCCCTTGAGCTGCAAAAGGCCGGTGCGGCAGTCGTCATCGAGGAAAAGAACCTGACCGGTGACGGTCTTGTCAAAACTGTCGAGACCCTGCTGACCTCCCCCGGCAAGCTGGCCGAGATGGGCGCCAACGCCAAGACCCTCGGCAACCCGCACAGCCTTGATTTGATTACCGAAAAGTTGCTGAAGTTGGTCAACGGCTAAGCAAGGCTGCATACACCCTGTAGGGGCCAACATCGTTCGCCTGCCCGCTGCGACGAGCGCTGCCGGGCCACACCCCGTAGGGGGTGCATTCTATATGCGCCCGCCCAACGTACCATCCACCCACGGGCAGCCGCCCCAAAATTCACCGGAAAGGAGCCGCTTATGGACCGCAACCAGCGCAGCCGCAGGCAAAAATCCGCAAACGGCTCCTACGCCCAACAGTCCCGCCGCAGTATGGGCAGCCGCTTGGGCCTTGAAAAAAGGAACGCCCCGCGCCCCAAAGCGCCGCCTGAAAAGGCCGCGCCTACTCCCCATGTGCCCCCGCGGCAGCGCCCTGCGCAGGAGATCAATCCCCAGAAGGCAGGCTACCGCCCCGGCACGCCAAGGCGCACGCGCCGCGTCACACAGGCGGAGATCATACGGGCAAAGCGCCGCCGCCGTCTGCTGGGGGCACTCGGCGTACTGGCCGTGCTGGCCGTGGGTGCGTTTGTGTCGATCAACCTTCTGTTCAAGGTCACGATCTTCCGGGTAGAGAGCTATGACGGCTCCCAGCCCGTCGATACCGGCATCTACACGTCCGACGAGTTGATCGAGGCGCTGGGCATCGAGAAAAACTCCAACCTGTTCGCCTTCTCCACCGCGGAAAAGACCCAGCAGCTGGCGCTTCAGTTCCCGTATTTGGAGCGTGTCGCTGTGGAGATCCAACTGCCCGCCGCGGTCATCATCAAGGTCGAGCCCGCCACGGAGCGGTTCGCCTGTATGTACCCCGGCGGGTGGATGGTCTTGAGCGACTCCCTCAAAATTCTGCGCACCGACGTCAGCCAGCCGGACGGCCTGATTCTGCTGACCATGTCGCTGCCCACAGATTTCTCCCCCGTGGTGGGGCAGAACATCGAGCCCAAGAGCTATAACTCACTCCTTAGCGAGACCCAGCAGGCCACAGCGGAGACAGCGGGTCTGCAGGCCAGCGCACTGCAAACGCTGACCGAAATGCGGGACGGCCTGCAGGAGAACAACCTGTTTGACGGCACGACGGCGCTGAACATCCAGGATCTGAGTGATATTGAGTTCACCTACCAAAACCGCGTTCAGGTGCTGCTGGGCAGTGAGACGAACCTCGCCTACAAGCTGCGACTGGCCGCTGCCGCGCTGACCGACCCGGAAAAGGGTCTGGCCGCCGGTGATAAGGGCGTGCTCGACATCTCGACCCAGCGCAGCGACGGCGACATCCGCGCCTACTTCGCCCCCGATACCCCCGAACCGACACCTGCCCCGGAGCCGACCCCGTCCCCCGAGGAGGAGACCGACCCCGAAAGCCCCACAGAATAACCCCAACGCCCCGACAGAAAAGTCGGGGTGTTTTTTTGGATAGGGCTGTAACATCCGCGACCCAAACAGCACTAATAGAGTGAAAGCACAGAGAAAGGGGGACAGGCCATGCCGCTGCCGGAATTGCCGGAATTAGAAGAGCTGTACAGACTCTACCGCACGGACCTGTATCGCTATCTCTGCCACCTGACCCACGATCCCGCCGAGGCGGAGGATCTGCTAAGCGAGACCTTCCTGCGGGCGCTGAAACGGCTGCACACCTACCGCGGGGACTGCGCTGTCAAGACCTGGCTGTTCGGCATTGCGCGCAACATCTGGCTCGAAGGCTTACGCAAAAAGCACCCCACCGCCAGCACCGATGAACTGTTGGAAGGCTGCCTGGCCGAGGACACCCTGACCGAGCGCACGGACAGCCGCCTGCAATGGCAGCGTGTGAAGGAACTGCTGCAGCAAAGGGATGACCGAGCCCGCCGCGTGGTGCAGCTGCGGGCCATGGGCTACAGCTACAATGAAATTGCCGCGGAGCTGCACATCAGCGAAAGCTCGGCCCGCGTGATCGAGCACCGCACCCGCACCTGGTTAAAACAAATGCTTGCAAAGGAGGGCTACGACCTGTGAACAAAGCTGCCGAAATTGCAAAAATCCCCTGCGCGGTCTGCCGCGACCTGATGCCTCTGGTGCAGGACGGCGTAGCCAGCCCGGAAAGTGAAGCGCTGGTACAGGCGCACATGGCAGTCTGCCCCGCCTGCCGCGCTTTGCGGCAGGGGGCAGATGCCCCCGCCGTGCCGGAACTGCCCGCCCCGGATGACGGTAAGATCCTGCAAAAACTGCGCCGCCGATACAGCACCCATTTGCTGCTGCTGGCCTTTGTGGGCATTGCGGCGGGCGTGGCCCTGGGGTATACAGGCAGCGCCAACTGGGTTATCCTGTTCCTGCCGTGTGTCTGGGCCGTTCTGACCTGCCGGGATACCGGCATGGGCAAGCCACTGCTGCTGTTTACGCTGGGGCTGGCCGTGCTGGATGCTATCATAAAGCAGACGGCTTTTTTGGAATCATTCTCGCTTAGCAATTTCTTATGGAATCTGGCGTCCGGCTGTATCTTGTACGCTGTTTTGGGCGGCATGGGCTGGCTGATCGGCTGGCTGCTGCACTATGCAAAGGAGAGTACCCATGAAAACAAAGAATAAAAAGACGAAAACCATGCGCCGCCTGGCACTGGCGGCGGCCCTGCTGCTGATTTTGGCTCTGCTACTGGCCTTTGACGCCATCAACGGTGACCCGCTCAGCCAACAGTGGGCTATACATCGGGCCATTCGATATGCGGAAAAGCTATATCCGGAGGAAACATTTCACTGGGACCAGCGCACCGCCGCTGATGGACAGTTCTTCCACTATGTGGTATACGTTCAGTCTGACCAGAGCCGTGATACAAACTTTGCAGTGCAGACGCGGTTCTGGCTGCTGACTGATGATGAAATCCGGGGTATGGAGCTTGAGCCGACCCACACGTTTTACGTTGACCACCGCTGGAACACGTGTTATCGCTTGGGAAATGAAGCCGCCCAGCAGGCAGCCGCATATTTGACCGTGCAGGCCCCGAAACTGCAATTCGCTTCGGCCTACGGCGCACAGGGAAATATCGTAGACATCAATCTCTGCTATACGGAGCAGGACGGCATGACCCCGGCTAACTATGTGGATGATCTGCCGCTGGATGCTGCCTTTGACAAAGCCCTGCTGCAAAAGGTGCCCAGCCGCCTGTGCGCACAAGTGCTGTGCGACGGCAAGCCTACCGAGGCGGACATGCAAACCGTCCTGCACACCCTCAAGCAGGTGCTGGAAAGCAACGACATGCCGATCACCTATTACGACATCACCCTTGTGCCCACCGGCAATTACGCTGACCACAGCGCGTTTATGGCGGATGTGTTGGAATCCGGTCTGACGTCCGCCGATACAATTGCATAAAAAATACCCGTATTGCCTTTAGTAAGACAATACGGGTATTTTGCTGTTCTGTAGGGGTCGATGCTTGTCATCGACCTGCGGGCGGATGCAAACATTCGCCCCTACAATTTACGATGCAATCAATCAGACGTTCAGCTCCACATGCTGGCCCAGGTCCTCTTTGTTGGCGTCCAGCACGGGCTGGATGATGTCGCGCAGGAACTCGGTGACCTGCTCGGCGCTGCGGCCCGTAAATGCTTCAGGAGAGAGCTCGGCCTCGATTTCCTCGCGGGTCAGGCCGAACGCGGGGTCAGCCTCGACGCGGGCAATCATGTCGTTGGGCTTGCCCTCCTGCTTGACAACGGCAGCGGCGGCCACGGCGTGCTCACGCAGACGCTCGTGCAGCTCCTGACGGTCACCGCCCTTCTTGACGGCCTTCATCATGATGTTCTCGCTTGCCATGAACGGCAGCTCGGCCATGACGCGGGCACGGACGACCTTCGGGTAGACGACCAGCCCGTCGGAGACGTTCAGCAGGATGTTCAGGATGGCGTCAGCAGCCAGGAAGCCCTCAGCCATCGCAATGCGCTTGTTGGCGGAGTCGTCCAGCGTGCGCTCAAACCACTGGGTACCGGCAGTGATGGCGGGGTTCAGCACGTCCACCATCAGGTAGCGGCTCAGCGCACAGATGCGCTCGCAGCGCATGGGGTTGCGCTTGTAGGGCATAGCGGAGGAACCGATCTGGTTCTTCTCAAACGGCTCCTCCATCTCCTTGAAGTTCGCCAGCAGGCGGATGTCCGTCGCCATCTTCATGGCGGACTGGCCGATGCCTGCCACGGCGGACAGCACATTGTAGTCCACCTTGCGGCTGTAGGTCTGGCCGCAGACCGGCACGACCTTGGTAAAGCCCATCTGGGCGCAGACGTCGGCCTCGACGGCCTTGATCTTGGCGGAGTCGCCGTTGAACAGCTCCACAAAGCTGGCCTGGGTGCCGGTGGTGCCCTTAACGCCGCGCAGCGCCAGCTGAGAGATCTGGTGGTCAAGCTCCTCCAGATCCATGTACAGCTCGTTCATCCAGAGTGTGGCGCGCTTGCCGACGGTGGTCAGCTGTGCGGGCTGGAAGTGGGTGAAGCCGAGGGTCGGCTGGGACTTGTGCGCATCCGCGAACTGTGCCAGCTTGTCCAGTACGGTCGCCAGCTTTTTGCGAACCAGCAGCAGACCCTCGCGGATCTGGATGATGTCGGTATTGTCGCCGACATACGCACTGGTAGCTCCGAGGTGGATAATGCCGGCCGCCTTGGGAGCCGCCTTACCAAAGGTATAAACGTGCGCCATAACGTCATGGCGTACCTCCTTCTCGCGCTGACGAGCCACATCGTAGTCGATGTCGGTCAGGTGCGCGGCCATCTCGTCCACCTGCTCCTGCGTAAATCCTTTGCTTGCATTGGCGACTGCATCGGCCATCATCTTGTCTACCTGCTCCTGCGAATAAAGGGCACCGGACTGTTCCGGTACCCCTGCTTCGTCATTTGCGATTGAGATTACGCCGAGCTTTTCTTCTCTCTCGATGTTTACCACGAGTTCTGCCGGGATTTCATCCCCGATGAAGAATTTTTTACCGCCATAACTGCAAGGCTTCTTTGCAATTAATCTCATGGCGAAACCTCCTTACACTGCGTCGTAACCGAAGAACGCAAGATCATCTGCAGTTTTCTTCATGTCGTAAGCCATAAGACCCTCGACAAACTCAGAATGTGTTCCGGCCTCACCCTGGTAGTTGAGTACCGGAAGTAAGATGCCGTTCTCTAACATGTCCCAAGTGAAGATGTAACCTGCAGAAGGTTCCTCGA
>OGEU01001533.1_pt1 | contig 19017 bp, 19 predicted proteins | sample 1570651 | NCBI WGS metagenome assembly OGEU01 (sample SAMEA2582129, study PRJEB24529) | metagenome | biome: Human gut stool | place: China | collected 2011 | reverse complement strand
GCTTCTTCCTCATGTTTGTGCGGGTCGAAAATGTTACCGCTTTTTCGTGCAAGCACGAACAGCGGCCACACTTTCGACCCTGGGGTATCACATGCGGTCTGGGCACTTGATGCCAAGAAGGTCTGTGCATGTTTCAAGAATATTTTTTGTAAGTGTAATAAGTGCTATATAACCCTTTTTCTGTTCTTCGTTCTCTTCTGCAAGTATCTTCGTATTATGATAGAAGCCATTGAATGCATTAGATACTTCATATATGTACTGACATATTCTATGTGGTGCATTATCTTTGTATGCACTTTCTATCACATCTGAAAACTTAATAAGTGACAATGCAAGCGTTTTTTCTGAAGCTTCTTTTGCAGGTAGTATATTAATATTTTCAGAACTTCCACCATTTTCCTTGTATTTTGCAAGTATAGACTTGATTCTTACGATTGTATACAGAATATAAGGACCTGTATTTCCCTCAAAAGAAGCAAATCTGTCTATATCAAAAACATAATCCTTTGATGCCTGGTTAGAAAGATCCCCATACTTAAGTGCAGCAAGACCTACTATCTTTGATGTTTCTTCTGCTTCTTCATCAGATACTGAACGATTTTCCTTTATCTTGTTAAGTACGGCATTATCAATATCAGCAATAAGATGCTCTAATCTCATAACACCGCCTGAACGTGTCTTAAATGGCTTGCCATCCTTTCCATTCATAGTTCCAAATCCGACAAATGTCATATTAACATCAGGTCTTACGATGCCTGCTTTCTTTGCGGTTCTGAATACCTGTGTAAAGTGAAGCTCCTGTCTTTTATCTGCAAGATATATATATGTGTCCGGCTTATAAAGTTTTTCTCTTTCTACTATAGTTGCAAGGTCCGATGTAGCATAAAGTGCCGCACCATCTGACTTTCTTACGATACATGGAGGCAGTTCTTTAGTATCTGTATCTTCTGCTATATCTACAACAGTAGCCCCCTGGCTTTCATATGCTATACCATCATCAACCATCTTATCTACCATTTCATCTATATATGGCTGCGCATCACTTTCGCCTTTCCAAAGATCAAAGGATACATTAAGATTATCATAATTCTTCTTCAGATCTTTCTTTGAAACCGTCATAATATGATTCCAGATAGCTCTGCATGCCTTATCACCATTTTGAAGCTTAAGTGTTGCCTCGTGCGCCCTTTTAGCAAAAGCTTCATCCTCCTTGGACTTAGCACTTGCTGCTGGATATATCTCCTCCAGCTCTGCTATTGTAAATGGTGCTTCTTTAGGATATTCACCTGTAAATGAAGCATCAAAATATGGCAGTTCCGGCTTTCTATCTCTTAATTCTTCTATAATAAGTCCCATCTGAAGTCCCCAGTCACCAAGATGCACATCACCTATTGTCCTGTTGCCAACAAATCTGTTAATTCTTTTAACGCTTTCACCGATGACAGCTGATCTTAAATGACCTACATGAAGTGGCTTAGCCGCATTAGCACCACCAAAATCTACAATAACAGTCTTAACCTGTTCATTGTTCTGATAACCATACTTATCAGAAGCTGCCATATCATTCATATAACCAGCAAGATATTCAGGACTAATCTTTATATTGATAAAGCCCGGTTTAACACTTTCAACAGATGAGAAAAGTCTGTTATCTGCAAGCTTAAAAACAACTTCATCTGCTATCATAAAAGGTGCCTTTTTATATGCCTTTGCTGCTGCCATAGCACCATTACACTGATACTCACATAAGTCTGGCCTGTTAGATACTGTTATCCTTGCATAATCTTTAGAATATCCACATTCCTCAAACGCTTTCTGGAATTGTTCTGTCATAAGTTCTATTATGGTCTTCATATAATCTCCACTCCTGATTTTATTTGCTTTTCAGTTGTTATATCACCTGATGCATATATAATAAATATAAAAAGGGAGCTGTTGCACTAAGTTGATTATATATTGATATATAAACTACTTACGTTGCGACAGCTTCCATATAAAACACTACTACATCACTGCTCAGTTTTAGGTTTTCAACTATTCTGAACAATAATATATAAAGCTGTATTTAGTTTAGTATAAGACACTTTCAAGAAAAAGTCCATAGCTCTCAGCTGGAAGTGACATAACAACATCCCTTCCATCAAGTGCAGCTTCTATATCTGAGGTCTTCTTTAATCCGTTACCAACATCAAGAAGCATGCCTATCATATATCTTGCCATATTATGAAGAAAATCATCAGCTGTTATTGTAATATTGCATTTATCACCTTCTACATCTATATCTACTGACTTGACATTCTTTACTGTAGACTTGCTCTTTTTAGCAGTTGTAAATGCTTTAAAATCATGGCTTCCGATATAATACTGCGCCGCTGTTCTCATGGCTGATATATCTGGCACATCGAATGTATGATATGCATATTTTCTTGTAAACACATCTGCTACATTAGCCATATCTAGCCTGTATACATACGTTTTGCCCTTTGCATTCAACTGGCTATGAAATCTTTCATCCACTTCTTCAACATGATTGATTGCAATATCTCTTGGAAGGTACCTGTTAAGATAATTCTTAATCTCAATAGCCTGATACCTGTCATTTAACTTAAAGTTAGCTGTTTGCGCAAGTGCATGAACACCCTTTTCTGTCCTGCAGCCAACATATATATCTATATCCTCGCCAGTCATTTTTTTAATTATTTCTTTAATCTTAACTTCTATCGTATTGGATGATGAATCTTTACCCAGACGCTGCCATCCATCATATCTGCCACCATCATATTGAATCTGTAACTTATAATTATACATTATTCTTCCATAACCTTTTCAACTGTATTAACGATAACATCCATCTCAAAAGGCTTCTGTATAAAATCAGCTGCACCCATCTTAAGCGCCTCTATCATATTAGCCTTTTGTCCCGCTGCTGTAACCATGATAACCTTAGCATCCGGATCGTCATCTATTATCTCTTTAACTGCATCAATTCCACCAAGCTTTGGCATTGTAATATCCATTGTTGTAATATCAGGTCTGTATATTTTAAATTTTTCAACACCCTCTGCACCATCTACTGCTTCTGCAACTATCTCATGTCCTGCCTGTTCAAGCATATTTCTTAAGAATTTCCTTGATGTCTTAGAATCATCTACTATCAATATTCTAGCCATAATCGTCCTCCGTTCCCACTTTATAATCTGGTATATGCTTACACCTTAAACTTCCAGCTTAATCTTATCATCCGCCACCATAATCAGATTAAATCTATGGCCCTTCATTGAAAATGTAACTACATACATTCCATTATCTGCCTTAATCTGTGTATCCTTATAAAATACTGGTGGATGCAATGCAACTTCTATGTCTTCATAGCTGAGCTTTGTTGCATACGCACCATTAATCACGTTAATAAGCTCACATATTGAATCATAAGCATCTGAATCAAACTCACTCAGCTCTTCCTGTGAAAATACTGATGCAACACATAAAAGATCGTCATCATCTCCCGCTATGCCAAGAAATACATCTATATCTCCGTCCATAAGCTGGCAGCCTACAAACTTTCCCTCGTACTCCTTTTGATATATAATTCTTTCCAGTTCCATATCACTACCTATAAACTGAGTAAATATCTTAAGTACACTCTGCATCTGCTTGTTGTAGTATTCTGTGTTCATATCAAGAAATGTTGTAACCATATCATCTATGTTACCTTCTTTGATAACCTTCAGTTCACTATCAGTAAAAACAGTTCCAGCGTGATTTTTGGCAATATATTTGTTAATCATCTTGTCCCGCATATCATCGCTCTCCTCATATCTGATTATCTGTCAATTATAATTTTTCGATTCATTTAACTTTTAATTCATTATACATCATTAAGATACAAGTTAGCAATCACTTATTTTATTTAATTGATTGAAAATTGATATATTACTTGCTGTTTTCTGTTATTTTAGAAAAAACTTCACGTTCTTAACTACTACACATAATAAAACCGGCACAGCTAGTCACACTTTTGCCATGCCGGAAACTTATTTTACACTTTAAATATGATAAGAGGTTACTTTTAACCCCGATATCAATTATATTATTTAAGCATTCTCAACAGAATAGTTAGGAGCTTCTTTAGTAATATGAATGTCATGTGGATGACTTTCTCTTAAAGCTGCAGATGACATCTTTATAAACTTAGCTGTCTCCTGAAGTACTGGAATAGTCTGTGCTCCACAGTAACCCATACCTGAACGGAGTCCTCCCATAAGCTGGAATATAGTATCCTCAACAAGTCCTTTATATGCAACTCGTCCTTCAACACCTTCTGGAACAAGTTTCTTTGCATCTGTCTGGAAGTATCTGTCTTTACTACCATTCTCCATAGCTGCAATAGAACCCATACCTCTATAAACCTTATACTTTCTGCCCTGGAATAACTCAAATGAACCAGGAGCTTCGTCACAGCCTGCTAAAAGACTTCCAAGCATACATACATTACCGCCTGCTGCTATCGCCTTAACTATATCTCCTGAGAACTTTATACCACCATCAGCGATAACCGGAATACCATACTTTTTAGCCTCAGCATATGCATCCATAACTGCTGTTACCTGAGGTACACCAATACCGGCAACAACTCTTGTTGTACATATAGAACCAGGTCCGATACCAACCTTAACAGCATCTACGCCTGCTTCACATAAAGCTTTTGCAGCAGCTCCTGTAGCTATGTTACCTGCAATAACCTGAAGTTCTGGATATGCAGCCTTGATTTCCTTTAAAGTTGTAATAATATTCTTTGAATGACCATGAGCTGAATCTATAACAATACAGTCAACACTTGCATTAACAAGTGCTTCTACTCTGTCCATAACATTAGAAGTTATACCAACAGCAGCACCTGCAAGAAGTCTTCCCTGCGAATCATGTGCAGATGCAGGATACTTGATAGACTTCTCAATATCCTTGATTGTGATAAGACCTGTCAGCTTGAAATCCTTATCAACAATAGGAAGCTTTTCCTTTCTTGCCTTACCAAGAATCTTCTTAGCTTCTTCAAGTGTGATGCCTTCCTCTGCTGTTACAAGATTCTCACTTGTCATACATTCCTTGATAGGTCTTGAGAAATCCTCTTCGAACTTAAGATCTCTGTTAGTGATTATACCAACAAGCTTCTTGTTCTCATCTACGATAGGTACACCTGATATTCTGAACTTTCCCATAAGCTCGTTAGCTTCTTTTAATGTATTGTCTGGATGTAAGTAAAATGGATCTGTGATAACTCCATTCTCTGATCTCTTTACCTTATCTACCTCTTCTGCCTGCTGCTCAATAGACATATTCTTGTGGATAATACCTATACCACCCTGTCTTGCCATAGCGATTGCCATTCTATGTTCAGTAACTGTGTCCATACCTGCACTCATCAAAGGAATATTAAGCTTAATATTCTTTGTAAGATTAGTTGTTAAATCGATCATATTAGGTGTTACTTCTGAATACTGTGGAACTAATAACACATCGTCAAATGTAATGCCCTCGCCAATAATTGTACCCATTTTCCTTTGTCCTCGCTTTCTTGTTCTTGTAATATGCTTCTAATGCTATGATGTATTATAAAGCGGTGTGTATTAATACTACATCACTTAACCTGACAACAGATACATCATAGGATTATACAAAAAAATCCGAATACTCAATTCGGACATTTCTGTGTGGAGAAATCTGATAAACGCTCTATCATATTCCTTTTGTTTATAATATTAAGATTGTATCAGAGCATTTTTTAAAAGTCAATAACTTTAAACACATCTTTTTCAACAACATTTTGTATGCTATGAAGAACACGTTCATCAGGATATATAAATACCCTGACTAATTCGTTATGTTCATTATACGCATATATGACAACTGAATCATGATTGCTTGCACCAACTGAATAATCATAAGTCTTAACGTCCATATGGTTCATACGGAGTGCATCCTGCGAATCAGCTCTTGCCACAAGCTTTGCTCTTGAAAGTGTATACACACCACATCTTTTTCTTGCTGATTTTGCCATAATCCTGTCAATCGTAAGCGTATCATCCACTATCGAATACTCAAGCTCTGCATTATAATACTGGAATACTAAAAATGTCATCACCGCAAATAATGCAAGCACAATTATTCCAAATGTTCTTGTCTGTGGTATGGTTGTAGCCGCCACAATACAGCCTATTATAAGCAAAGTCTTATAAACAACTGCTGTCTTAGGTGGTTTTACCTTCACTATCTGTTCTACTGCTATATCAAACATAAAGCCTCCTATCTTGTAATACTTCCAATTAATCAAAGTAATTAATTTTCTTCTTAGTGCCTGCTGCTGCCTTAACCTTTACATCTGGTATCTCATAGTCTTCTATATCAATTATATCCTTGCTTTCGTCACACATTATAAGTAATCTGGCAATCATTTTAAGCTTTTCTTTCATTCCGAAGCTTCCACCAACACTATAAGCTGTGCCATTTACTTCATATCTGTTCATTGATGAGAAATATACTGGTCTGTCCTCTTTTGCAACATCTGTATAATCTTTAACATCAATACATAATAAAGCATCTGCTGCTTCCTCTAACTTGTCTGGGTGCTTAGCTATAACAGAACTGCATATTGTTCCAAGCATATCTGTCTGGTTCTGCTCGTATTTATTGCCATATACGCTGAATTTCACAAGTGCTCCACTTCCCTTGCCGACAGCAGAAGAACCACCTCTGACCTTTACCGCTGGAAGTTCAACCTGTTCTGAACTAAATATTTCTGGGCTTTCACCACATATATTAAGCAGAAGTGCCATTTTCTTTAACTTGTCTACTACTGAATATGATGTTCCGACGCATATATGGCTTCCATTAGCGAATTCAAAGAATTCGCAGTTTCTGAAATATGTAGGCATATCTGCCTTACGATTCTTAGGAAGACTGTAATCAACATCAGACACGCAGGTCATCCCATTATATGAAGGAAGTTCGTCCACAATATCCTGATGTTTGTTAAGAACGTGTGCAAAAAATGTAAGCATCATATCTGACTGATTAAGCTCATACTCCTTGCCATAAAGCATAAATCTGATATCACCTGTACTTGTAGCCTGTCTTGTCCTGGTGTTATCTTTTATATGTGTGCTATCTGTTATATTAGTGTTATCTGTTATACTGGTATTATCTGTTATACTGGTGTTATCTGTTATACTGGAGTTATCTGTTATACTGGTATTATCTGTTATATTGGTGTTATCTACTGCTGTTACAGAATCATCTGCAACAAAACTGTCTATTGCTATGTTATTTTTATCAGCAACACTATCATTGTTGTACTTTTCTTTAAGTTTCTCCAATACATCAATATTAATTTTGTCATTCTTGTCATTCGTAAAATTGTTATACATTAACTGTGCGCAATCACCAGCTGTTCCATATTTCTGAATACTATAGCTTGACTCTTTAAAAATATAACTAAGCATACTTATCGCAACTCTATGTGCTGTATTCAGACCATCTATAGTTGACCTGACATCTTTCTTTAACTTGCTCTTTACTGCAATATTATCTTCCATAACATCTTTAAGGACATTTACTTCCTCTGGAACCATCTTTATTGCCATACTCTGACTTTCTTTTGCAACTGTATTATCATACACTGCATCTTCCATTTTTTGTATTGTAGACATATTATCATCCAAGGCAATATAAAAATTCTCAAGATACTTGCCTTTTTCCATCTTTAAATCCTCTGAACGTGTTACAAGCTGTTCTATAAGGCAGGCATAACTACGGAAATAGTTAAGACTAAGAAATGAAATCATAGCAACACAATCAACATCATATAAACGCTCCTTAATATTCTGTAACCAGTTCTTAGAAATATTCTCCTGAAGCTCTATATCTATATATACATTAATTCCGCGTTTTCTAAGTTCATATACAAATTCGTAAACCTTCTCTTTATCCTTACTTGCATAACTTACAAATACATAAGGTTCACCCTTTATCCATCCATCTTCAAGTTTCTTTTTAAGCTCATCAATATCAGCCATTACCATTCCTCCTGCGTGACAACTAAAATTCAATATGGAAGTATTATAACATACCCCTTAACTTTTTTAAATAGAAACAACTATCTATTAATAAGCATAAACCAAGCTCTCCTGACATATATGAATCTGCTCAATCTGCTGCAATTCACTTAATAGCCTTGATAGCATAACATGTTTCCTTATACATTACACAACAAAAAGCCCCCTTGTTTATGAATATAAAACATAAACAAAGGGACTTTTTTAATATGATGTAAGTGTTAAATTTATTTTATCAACCTACTGATGTATAGCAAATTATTACTTATTACATCATTCCGCCCATACCGGCAGCTCCTGCTGGCATAGCTGGTGCATCTTCCTTAATAGTTGTAACAACTGCTTCTGTTGTAAGAAGTGTAGATGCAACACTTGTAGCATTCTGTAATGCGCTTCTTGTAACCTTAGCTGGATCAAGGATACCTGCATCAACCATATTAACGTACTTATCGTTAAGTGCATCATAACCTGTTCCGACTTCTGATTCTCTTACCTTGTTGATGATAACTGCACCCTCAAGACCAGCATTGTTAGCAATGTGGAATAATGGAGCTTCAAGAGCCTTAAGGATAATCTCTGCACCTGTCTTTTCATCTCCGCTAAGTGTAGCAGCAAGCTCTGCAACCTTCTTAGATGCGTGGATATAAGCTGAACCACCACCTGAGATAACGCCTTCTTCTACTGCTGCTCTTGTTGCATTAAGAGCATCTTCCATACGAAGCTTAGCTTCCTTCATTTCAGTTTCTGTTGCAGCACCAACTCTGATAACAGCTACGCCACCTGCAAGCTTAGCAAGTCTTTCCTGTAACTTTTCCTTATCGAAATCAGATGTTGTTTCTTCAAGCTGTGCACGAATCTGTGCAACTCTTGCTTCGATATCTTCCTTAGCACCTTCGCCATCAACGATAACTGTATTTTCCTTCTGAACCTTAACTGACTTAGCTCTACCAAGCATATCAAGTGTTGTATCCTTAAGCTCAAGACCAAGTTCTTCTGAGATAACCTGACCACCTGTAAGAATAGCGATATCCTTAAGCATTTCCTTACGTCTGTCACCATATCCAGGAGCCTTGACAGCTACTACATTGAATGTACCTCTTAACTTGTTAACGATAAGTGTTGTAAGTGCCTCACCTTCAACATCCTCAGCGATAATAAGAAGCTTAGCACCATTCTGTACAATCTGCTCAAGAACTGGTAAGATTTCCTGAATATTAGATATCTTCTTATCTGTGATAAGGATGTATGGGTTATCAAGGTTAGCTTCCATCTTATCCATATCTGTTGCCATATATGCTGATATATAACCTCTGTCGAACTGCATACCTTCTACAAGGTCAAGCTCTGTCTTCATTGTCTTAGATTCTTCGATTGTTATTACGCCATCATTAGAAACCTTTTCCATAGCATCTGCTACCATCTGGCCTACTTCTTCGTCACCTGCTGAGATAGATGCAACCTTTGCAATCTGATCCTTGCCTGTAACCTTTTCGCTCATCTGTGCTATAGCTTCTACTGCACAATCTGTTGCTTTCTTCATACCTTTTCTTAAGATAATTGGATTAGCACCTGCAGCTAAGTTCTTCATACCTGCATTTACCATAGCCTGTGCAAGAACAGTAGCTGTTGTTGTACCATCACCTGCTACATCGTTAGTCTTAGTAGCAACTTCCTTTACAAGCTGTGCACCCTGATTCTCAAATGCATCTTCAAGCTCAATATCCTTAGCTATTGTAACACCATCATTAGTGATAAGTGGTGCGCCATATGACTTATCAAGAACTACGTTACGTCCCTTAGGTCCGATTGTAACTCTTACTGTATTAGCTAACTTATTAACACCCTCTTCAAGAGCTTTTCTTGCTTCGATTCCGTACTTAATTTCCTTTGCCATTGTTATTACCTCCAAATAAAATCAATAATATAATCAACAATATAATGAATATTTATAATTAATCCTCAATTACTGCAAGAATATCATTCTGCTTAACTACAATATATTCTTCTTCATCAAGCTTAACTTCTGTTCCTGCATACTTAGAATATATTACCTTATCTCCAGGCTTAACCTGCATTGTAACTTCCTTGCCATCAACAACTCCACCAGGTCCTACTGCAACTACTTCCGCCTGTGATGGCTTTTCCTTTGCCTGTCCTGGTAATACAATGCCTGACTTTGTAGTTTCTTCTGCAACTAATGCTTTAATTACAACTCTGTCTCCTAATGGTACTAACTTCATAATATAATCCACCTTTCCGCTGTCTGACATATGTGTGGCAGCTATCTTTATCATTGCTATAATCATGTCTGTTAGCACTCATTTCTTTTGAGTGCTAATCCCGATAACGATAAGATATCACCCAGCCAATAATTTGTCAACAACTAATTCAAATATATTAATGTTTTTACATTTTGATTATACTTTTTTTATTTTTTATGTTTTTTTGACTCTGCAACTCCCATTTTTATAGTTTTCCCATAATAGAAAAGATACTGCTGTGCGTATCCCCCAAGTTCTCCAAACCTGTTTTTTGCAAAATCCGCTATAACCTCCTTAGATGTGTCCTTCTTATCAAAATAAAGATATTCCATTATCCTTTTTATCCATACATCTATAGGAAAACTATCTCTTTTTCCAAGTGCAAAAAGACTTACGCAGCTTGCAACTTTATTACCTACCCCTTTTATTTCACACATTTTTTCTATAGCTGCTGCCGAATCTGACTTTATAAGTTCATTATAATTAACGCTTCCATCATAAACATGGCTGACTGCATCATATATGTATGGAGCACGGAAGCCTGTTTTTAAATCCTTCAGGTCATCAATAGTTGCTTTTCTTAGCTGATTAACATCTGGAAATGTATACATTGGGATTCCTTTTACATCCCCTTTATAAGTACCATACTTTTCTGATATATCAGCTACTATCTTTTTAATATGTGGTATCTGCTTATTCTGTGAGATTATAAATGATATAAGTGTTTCAAAAAATTCCTGATTAAGTATTCTTACTCCTGACATTGCACATATTGCTTCTTTTAGCTTATCATCCTTTGCAAGCAGTTCTTCTTTTATTTTCCCATAATCCCTGTCTATATCAAAATATTTTCTCCATAATGTGTCATATATTTTCTCATCTGTATCGTAAAACACCAGCTTACTATCATCCTGTCTTATATGTAAAAGCTGTCCATATGCAGTCAACACATATTCATTCTCATCAAGCATGTTAAAATGAAAGCATTGCCCACATTCCAGCGTTTCTTTAAGATTAAAATCTGACGGTGTATTTATCACATAATCGTTCATATTATTCCTCTTTTCTTAACTATTCTTAAATAGATGTATTTTGATTCTTACAATGTTTCTTAAACATTTTTTTAATATTTCTTCCATATTCTATTATAAATTTCTTCCATGTTCTATTATAAATACTTTTATTTTTGCAGATTACGTATTAGAATTGTTATGTATATTCTTTTATATACATGATACTAGGGTCAAAAGGTCTAAACCCACATGAACTTGCTCATAGGGGGGAAAGACCTTGGGACCCGCCCCGATATAAGCATAAAAAGTCGTTTCTACTTGCAGAAAAAGACTTTTTTACCATAACAGATTATAACCAAACAACACACAATATTCAATTTATAACATAATTATTTATAGAAAGATTAATGACAATGTATTTTAAAAAAATCAATTTTAGAAATATAAATTTTAAAAAAACGTCTTTTGCCGTTATTTCAATTATTATAAGCCTTTTGTTTACCGGGTGTAATATTCCGCTTTTATCAGAGTGGCAGGATGAGTCAAGTACCTCCATATCCAATACTGCATATGATAAATCTGCCTCATCAACCAGCGAAATAATTGATTACATCAATCAATGCTTAATAAATAATCAGACCGTATGCGAATTATTCATTGAAGACGAATCTCTTATAGATGCTAATTCATGGCTTGCTGCCATAGATGGCATAGAACAGTTAAAATGTGAATATAAACGTGTTAAAAACGGTTTTAATGTACGCATTACATATGAATGCTGGGATAGTTTTTCCATAATCAATGCATATAAAACCGGTTCAACAGATGCACTAAATGAACGCCAGCTTACATTATATACTAAATACATACAGATATTAAACGAGATTACATCTCCTGCTAATTCAGATATAGAAAATGAACTTGCAGTACATGATTATCTTGTCAAACACATTTCTTATGTTGATACAGGTGATTCCTCTTACAATGCATACAGTGCACTTATTAACGGAATCGCTGTATGTAGCGGCTATACTGAATGCTTTAAAACATTTATGGATATGCTTGGAATAGAAAATGGAACAGTATCCGGTGAAGCTGGTGACGAGCAGCATATATGGAATACTGTTAAACTGGATGACCAATGGTATCATGTAGACGTAACATGGGATGATCCTATAGGTTCTTCTTTTGAATACACAGATCATTCTTACTTTAATATTACAGCCAAAGACATGTCCATTGATCATACATGGAACCATGACAAATACAGTGAATATGAGAATTGCGGAACGAAATATTCTTATGTAAAATATGCAGGAGTAACCATGATAAGCAACACTTCACAGTTAAACCGTCTTATCCGTAATGCGGTTAAAAACAAACAGACTCATCTTGAATTCGCCTGCACATTCACAACTGATTTAAAAACAGCTGTGTCAAAAACCGGTGAAGCTTTATCATATACTTATAAAAATGTACCTAGAAATAATTACACTTTATATACCGTAACATTCACTTACTAATATGTGTCTGCAATATGCCTCTATGTTTCTAATATGTATTTTTTTAGGACATTTTTTCTTTCCTTATATTCTGGGCAGTACTTTTTCACCTCTGCCCAGAATTCCTTTGAATGATTCATATATTTTCTGTGTGCAAGCTCATGCACCACAACATAATCCATAAGCTCCTGTGGCATATAATACAGCTGATAATTAAAGTTCAGATTACCCTTTGAACTGCAGCTGCCCCACCTTGTTTTCTGGTTTTTAATAGTTATATTTTTAACCGTCACTCCCATAATACGGCTGTAATATATAACACGTTTTTCAAATGCTTCTTTAATGCACTTAATCTCATCTTTAGTAAGTTCACCTTTTTTCTTTGCATTGGTTGATATTCCTGCTTTGGCTTTACTTCCAAGATAACGTCGCTTTTCTTCAATCCACAGCTTATGTTTATCCACGAATTCTTCAAGCTGTTTTTTACTTAATGTATACGGAGCTCTTAATATGACTCTTCCATCCATGTGGACTTCAATACCTATTGAACGTCTTTTTGACTTTATCACTGATATATAATCTTTATTCCATATGTTATCATATTCACCACTGCACATTTTATTTTACTCTTTTCTGCTTACTGGAGTTTCATATCTCCATCTTTAACCCAGCCTGCTTTTTTTAACAGCCAATTTATAAGTGGACATATAACTGCAGGCAAAATAAAAGATATAAGTATTAATCCTGCCCAGTCCATCATGGTTATTGCACTCTTAGTTCCTGCTGCAACATCATTTACCCAGCCTGAATATACACCTATCTGGCCTACAAAACCACATGTCCCCATACCTGATGATACTGCTGTTCCATTCATCTGCAGTTTGAAAAGACATGTTGCAACAGGTCCTGTTATTGCTGATGTTACTATCGGTGCAATCCATATCCTTGGATTCTTTATTATGTTTCCCATCTGAAGCATTGATGTACCTATTCCCTGTGAAACAAGTCCACCCCATCCGTTTTCCTTAAAAGACATAACCGCAAAGCCAATCATCTGGGCACAACAACCTGCTACAGCTGCTCCTCCTGCAAGTCCTGTAAGTCCAAATGCTGCACATATAGCTGCCGAAGATATCGGTAATGTAAGTGCTGCTCCGACAAGAACTGATACCACTATTCCCATAAGAAAAGGCTGAAGATTAGTTGCAAGCATTATAACCTCACCTATTTTCATAGCCGCTTTTCCAAGCGGTGGAGCTATCAATGCTGCCACCCCTGTTCCAACGCCTATCGTTATTAATGGTGTTACAAGTATATCTATCTTTGTTTCCTTCGATACTAATTTTCCTGCTTCTGCTGCAATAATAGCTACAAAATATACCGCCAATGGACCACCTGCACCACCTAATGCATTAGATGCAAAACCAACTGTTATAAGCGAAAAAAGAACAAGTGGCGGACATTTCAGTGCATACCCTATAGCCACCGCCATAGCCGGTCCGCTCATGGCTGATGCAAGACCTCCAACTGTATAATTAACACCACTTATTGTTGCAACTGTATTAGTAAGAAATCCAATATGAAGCTGTGTACCCAGAGTATTTAGTATAGTTCCTATTAATAACGAACAAAACAATCCCTGAGCCATTGCCCCAAGTGCGTCTATTCCATATCTTTTAACCGATACTTCAACATCTTTTTTCTTTAAAAATGCTTTAATTTTCTCCCACATAATTAATCCTCGCTATAGTAAAATTTCAATTAATCATATCACATAGTTATCCTGACTTCCACCTAATTTTTAACTTTATATACAGCTTGTAATATACAAGTTTATATACAACTTGTATATTACAGGTTTATATACAACTTTATATACAGCATACATACACACTACACTCATGTAATAATCAAAAAGTATCTTTTTATTTTTCATATGTCATTTGACACTATCCATTTGTTTTTATAACCTGATATGATATCTGTGTCATCTAAAAATATATTACATATAATGTAATGAATTCTTTATAACTGGAGTATGTTTATGAAAATGCAGAATACATTTTCTCTTGCCATGTGCTATGTACCATGGCAGAAATGGGGAGAATTGTATGACCCATGCAGAGCTTTAAAATATGGTACTTTATTTCCTGTTCTTAACAAACCTTTTGGAGGTGTCAGAACATGAATAATGTAAATAATATGAGTAATATGAACAACATGAATACTATGAATAACATGAGTAACATGAACAACATGAATACTGTGAATAACATGAATAATATAAACAATATGAACAACCAGTCAATGAATGTTAATTGTAATACACCTATGGATATGCAGCGACGCTCTTCATGTACAAATATTCAACCTATGCCTTTATCGCAAAGAAATAATTCCTGTAATATCGTTGCCGACAAGCATGCACTAATGAAGAATATATATGAGCTTGGTTTTATATTAACTGAAACTAATCTTTACCTTGATACACATCCTAATGATATGGAAGCTATAGAATATTATGCCCAGATCAGGGATAAATATTGCAATTATATGACAAAATATGCAGATTATTATGGACCTCTTGATAAACTTCACATATCTAACGATAACTACTGGATGTGGGTTTCAACACCGATGCCTTGGGAAATGGAGGTATGTTGATATGTGGAATTATGAAAAAAGACTTGAATATCCCGTTAAAATAAAGCAAACGAATCCTGCATTGGCAGCAATGATTATCTCGCAGTATGGTGGACCAGACGGAGAATTAGGGGCGTCTATGCGCTATATTTCACAACGATATTCTATGCCTTACAGAGAAGTATCAGGACTACTTACAGATATAGGTACAGAAGAATTAGGACCACACCTTTGGATATGATAGTTTCTACCTATTTATATGTGCATAGTATCACAGATATTTTAAATGTACAATATCATTATATTCTTTCAATGTTATGCACATCTATCGCACTTGTTACAGTATTGCCAATACCGATAACTGCTCTGTCTCCATTAACCTGGATAACATCATATTCATCATAATAAAGATTAAATGCTCTATCTGTATCATAATCAACATTAAGAAGCACTCTTACCTTATCACCTACTTTTATGTCAGTTTCAGATTCTTCATTGCTTTCACCGTCTGAACTGTCGCCTGCTGATACAATACATCCATCATTGACCCAGCCTGTTCCATCATCAATAAGATATGGATTGGAAGCCCAGGGAATAACCCTTGTTATAGTTCCACATGTGAATCCGCTTGATGGTGTGAGTGCAGCTTCTGATGTAGATGAGGCATATATTGCATTATATTCAACATATTCTCCTATCTCATGCTGCAGCTGCTCTGTATCATCAGCACCGGCATTATTATCTTCATCCGCATTATCATTATCTTCAACATCATCATTCCTGTGATCATACTCATTCGCTTTTGTAAGTCTGTCGAAAACTTCATCATACATTATGTCAAAATCTACCCTTGTACCATCATCAAGATAATAGTCGCTGCTTTCCTGTGACATAGCGAATTTATCCTCGCATATCTCTCCATCATCATTCCAATGTGCTTCCCAGATAAGAGCGCCATGCTCTATAAGCTCATCTACATTCATGTAGTCATTTAACCAGCTGTGACTTGCATAGATACCCTTTGCAGTTACGTCTGATAACGCATCAAGCCATGTAAGTGCAAACTCCTGTGTATCGTGGTAATCAATGTCATGCTCAGCCTTATAGCCGTCTGCATCTTCAATATCAAGCCATACTCCCATAACTGGATTGCACTTATTAAACCACTCTCTGATGTGCGCAGCTTCACTTAATGATTCATCATTGTTTCCTGCATACTGATAAATATATAATCCGTATGGGATACCCCTCTTCTCACACTCATCTATATATGTCTGTGCCATGCTGTCGCACTGTCCGCACTCGCTGTCGTCTTCGCTTAAGTCATTGCCATAGGCGCAGCGGATAATCACGTAGTCAAAATTAGTTGCAATGTAATCAAAATCAAGTTCTCCCTGGTGTCTGCTTATGTCTATTCCTTTTTTCATAGTCTTATTCCTCACTTTCTCTTTCTGAATTATTATTAATATCTTCTACGGCTGCTTTCTTTTCCACCTGGCTCTTAAGATTGCTTACAATAGGCTGTAAGAATGGTGGAAGTGTAACACCTATATCATTGATATTCTCTAATATGCTTATAATTTCATTGCATATGAGCCATATAGCCACTACACAGGCTACTAAAAATGTAAATGGTAATGTTATTCCTGCAACATCTGCAGAATAAGAAAGGAGCTGGTCTACTATTACGCCAACTCCCACTAAAAGCCACATACATATTTTCTTTGCAATTCCTCTTATACCCTTGTAACTATCAATTTCCTGATTTCTGAATTTTGAAGCTATAAGGCCTGTTATATAATCAATGAAATTACACGTTACAAGAAGCAGCACCGGTACCGCTAACACTCCTAATGCACTCATTAATAAGCTACCGATTGCAACTACTATTGCTTTAATTCTATCCATATTACTTATCCTCCTTGGTTTCTTCTGTTGTCTGCTTTGAATCATTTGCTTTTGCCGTTTCCTCTTTCTCTACGTATGCAGTTCTAACAAGCTCATCAAACTTATTATCAAACTCTGCGACTTCTTCATCATAAGTCGCTTTATCTGCATAATATACAGACGAATCCTTAATTGTCTTTGTAATGCTTATTCCTCCATCCTCACTTAAAGATGAATTGCAATACATCACCTGCTTGTTGTCTGTTCCTGTTCCAGTTTTAATTGTACCTGACAGGATGATTTTCTTTGTCATTTCTAACATGTTTTTGTCCTCCTTGGATATAATATTTATAATTAGCTCTATGAGCATAATTATTGATAATAAAAAAGCACTGATAAACAGTGCAAAAGTGTATGCTTAACAGACATAACTTTATTAAATTTTTAAAAGCCATGCCTGTAGATTTCGTCTTTAATTTTTCTATAAAATATGTTCTTATGTTTCCTAAACAACAATTTAACTAATAATATTTGCACTAATTTATTAAACCCAACACTTGAAACTTCCTCTCAGAATGGAATTACTTGTACAAATAACAATGATGGTACTTATACACTAAATGGTAAAAATTCAATAAGTACTCTTATTACATTTTTATTAGCCGCTGGTATTTTATTACATAAAGGGCATACATATCGTTTACTTGGTACACCTTCTATAAATAATGCACATCTTTATATTGCTAACAAGGATTTTTCTTTTGTAATGAACGATAATGGAAATGGAGATACTAAAACATTGTCACAGGACGAAAAAGTAAATATTTTCCTAGAAGTTCATGTAAACGCAAATATTCAAAATGCTATATTTAAACCTATGATTACTGAAAATATTTTAGCAACTTATAATGATTTTGTATCTTATACTGGTAACACAGGACGGCTTAATGCAGATGTTGCTCTGTTAAAAAATAATCTAAATGAATTATTGGTAAGTTACTATAAAAGCGAACCAACCTTAACATTAAAAAAAGGTACTTATTGGATTTTTATTAATAAAACGCAATATTCACAAAGCAGTATTTGGGCAATTAGTAGTAATCAACAACCCGTAGCAGTTGCAAATCCATCTAATGAACAAATGAACATGGAATTAAATAATGATATTATGACAATTACATGGAAAAATGCCTCATATGCTGTTGTTTCAGTTTTAAAAGTTTATTAATTTTAAGGAATATATTAATGCAATTTAAACATGTGTATTAATAGTTTATGATATTGTTTTCCAATCACTCCATTTGTTTGAATCATACTTTCTTATTTTAATAGTTAATGAATTAATACTTGTGTTATCTAGGGCAAATTGGAAAGCACTGTAAGAAGCTGCCGATTTATCTTTCCAAATATAAGTAGTCAAAAAACCATATCGAAATGGGTTACTATTAATATTGCTAAGTGTATGATATACAACTCTACCTAAATATTTAGGAAATATATCTTCTATATCTGCAGTGTTTGTCTCTGACATAACATTAATACCTTTATTGTTGTTTAGCTCACTTATCATGCTGTTATTGTTCTTTATCCCATCTTCCAT
>OGEU01001526.1_pt1 | contig 19083 bp, 20 predicted proteins | sample 1570651 | NCBI WGS metagenome assembly OGEU01 (sample SAMEA2582129, study PRJEB24529) | metagenome | biome: Human gut stool | place: China | collected 2011 | reverse complement strand
CATCATATGTTTCAGCACGACGAATTTGTGTAACAGAGCCATCTTTATGTAATAACAACTCAGCAGAACGCAATTTACCATTATAGTTAAAGCCCATAGAATGACCATGTGCACCAGCATCATGAATGATGATACGATCACCAATATCAATTTTTGGCAATTCACGTTGGATAGCGAACTTATCGTTATTTTCACATAAGGAGCCTGTTACATCATATACATGGTCCTTAGGCGCATTTTCTTTACCCATTACAGTAATATGGTGATAAGAACCATATAATGCTGGACGCATAAGATTTGCCATGCAAGAATCAAGACCAATGTAATGACGATAAATATCTTTTTTGTGAATCGCTGTAGAAACTAGGTAACCAAATGGACCTGTAACCATACGACCACATTCATAAGCTAATGCTACATCACCAAGACCATTAGCTACGAGAATTCTATTGTAAGCCTCTTCTACACCCTTGCTAAGCGCTTTGAAATCTACAGGTGTTTGTTCTGGTTTATAAGCAACACCTACGCCACCACCAAGATCGATAAACTCAACATTGATGCCAAGCTCATTTTTAATATCTACTGCAAGATTAAAGCAAAGCTCTGCAGTGCCAACTAAGCCATCGATATCAAGCTCATTAGATACGACCATTGTATGGATACCAAAGTGTTTTACACCTTTTGCTTGTAGTTGTTTATATGCTTCAAAAATTTGTTCACGAGTCATACCGTATTTAGCTTCTTCAGGAAGGCCAATAATTGTATTGCCCCCTTCTTTTAAGGAGCCTGGGTTATAACGAACGCAGAACGTATCAGGCAAAGAACCATGATTTTTTTCTAAATATTCAATATGAGTAATATCATCTAGGTTGATAATAGCACCCATTTCTAGTGCTTTTTTATATTCCACATATGGTGTGTCATTAGATGTGAACATAATATCATGACCTGTAATGCCCACTTTTTCGCATAGCATCAACTCTGCCAAGGAAGAGCAGTCTGCACCTACCCCAAGTTTTTGTAACACACGCATAATATATGGATTTGGAGTCGCTTTTACAGCAAAATATTGTTTAAACCCTTTATTCCAAGAAAATGCATCGATGAAAGATTTCATATTTTCAATGATACCTTCTTCATCGTAAATATGAAATGGTGTTGGATATTGGGCAATAATATTTTCTAATTGTTCAGCTGTAAACGGAACTGTTTTTGTATTCATAATAACCTCGCTACACAAATAAAAGACTCATCAATCGACGAGTCTATTATCCTAATTATTATTTAAATAAAGCTTTATCTAGGCTATAGCGACCTGCACCAGCAAAGAACAACATAAGAGCACCAAATCCCATTTGAGATGGATAGTCCCAACTAAAGAAACTACCACTAAGATTTAATATCGTTGCTATTACTAATGTACCTATGAGTAACAAAGATCCAATCCGTGTAAATAGACCAATTGCTATAAGTACGCCGCCTATCATTTCAGCATATGCTGCCATAGTACCTAATATTTCATAACCACCAGGTACACCTAATGGTGCCAACATAGCTCCAACTTTATAAAGGCCTTCAGCACCGCTCAAATACTTTAAATATCCATGATAAAATATGGAAATACCAAGTGCCAAACGATAAACTAAGAGGCCAAAATTAACATAATTAGGTTTACTTTTAAAAATAAAGCTCAACATAGTAATCCTTCTTTCAGGTTAAACAACATCGAAATAATTCGATAACCATATTATAAAGGTCAGTAACTACCGTGTCAAACTAGACTCAATATTAAATTCTATAGAATTATAACATATATTGTATACAAAATCAATTTTATCGATTTGATAATCCTCATATAGCTGATTTAGATAAATACAAAAATAATCCTAATGAAAAAGTGAACATATAGTTCCTAATTCATTAGGATTATTCTAAATCTTATAGATTATGCGCTAAGCAGTTGATTACATCATACCGCCCATGCCACCCATTGGAGGCATTGCAGGTACTGCAGCATTTTCTTCTACTTTATCAGCTACGATTGTTTCAGTAGTCAATACAAGAGATGCAATGGATGCAGCATTTTGAAGAGCAGAACGTGTAACTTTTGCAGGATCCACGATACCAGCTTTTACCATGTCGATGTATTCTTCAGTCAAAGCATTGAAACCAACGCCAGCTTCAGTATTTTTAACTTTTTCAACTACAACGGAACCTTCAAGACCAGCATTGTAAGCGATTTGACGAAGAGGTTCTTCTACTGCACGTTTAACAAGGTTAATACCAGTTTGAACATCACCAGTAGCTTCCAATGTGTTCAAAGCAGGGATGATGTCGATGAATGTAGTACCACCACCAGCTACGATACCTTCTTCAACAGCAGCGCGAGTTGCGTTCAATGCGTCTTCGATACGAAGTTTTTTATCTTTCATTTCAACTTCTGTAGCAGCACCTACTTCGATAACTGCAACACCACCGGACAATTTAGCTAGACGTTCTTGTAATTTTTCACGGTCGAAATCAGAAGTAGTTTCTTCAACTTGTGCACGGATTTGGTTAATGCGTTTAGCAATTACATCTTTATCACCTGCGCCATCAATGATTGTAGTTTCATCTTTAGTGATGCGAACTTGACGAGCTGTACCAAGATCTTCAAGTTCTACAGAATCAAGCTTACGACCCATATCTTCAGTAATAACAGTACCGCCTGTTAAGATAGCGATATCTTCAAGCATAGCTTTACGACGATCACCAAAGCCAGGAGCTTTAACAGCTACAGCTTTGAATGTACCACGCAAACGGTTTACTACTAATGTAGCCAACGCTTCCCCTTCTACATCTTCAGCGATAATAAGAAGTTCTTTGCCTACTTTTACTACTTTTTCAAGTGTTGGCAACATATCTGCGATAGCACTGATTTTACGATCAGTAATCAAGATATATGGGTTATCCATAACAGCTTCCATACGATCAGGATCAGTTACCATGTAAGGGGAAATGTAACCGCGGTCAAATTGCATACCTTCTACTACGTTTAATGCAGTTTGCAAGCCTTTGGATTCTTCAACAGTGATAACGCCGTCGTTACCAACTTTTTCCATAGCTTCAGCAATCAAGCCACCAATTTCTTCATCAGCTGCAGATACGCTAGCAACTTGTGCGATTTCAGCTTTACCAGAAACTTTAATGGAGCGTTTTTTAATTTCTTCTACCAAAGTTTTTACTGCTGTTTCAATACCTTTTTTCAAAATCATTGGGTTAGCACCAGCTGCTACATTGCGCATACCTTCTTGAATCATAGCTTGTGCCAATACTGTGGCAGTAGTAGTACCATCACCTGCTACGTCGTTAGTTTTAGTAGCAACTTCTTTTACCAACTGAGCACCCATGTTTTCAAATGGATCTGGAAGTTCGATATCGCGAGCAATAGTTACACCATCATTTGTAATTGTTGGGGAACCGAATTTTTTATCCAACACAACATTACGACCTTTTGGACCCAATGTAACCTTAACAGCATTTGCTAATTGATCAACGCCACGACCTAAAGCGCGACGAGCTTCTTCATTAAACAAGATTTCTTTTGCCATATGTATTACCTCCTAGATAGTAACACTATCCAATGTAACGAAATATATGTGCCCTTAGGCAATATAGAATGTATCATCAGTTTTTATAGTCATGTAGACTATAAATTAGCGATTATAATACTGCTAAAATATCGCGTTCGCTAATAATCAAATGAGTAGCACCATCAATTTCTAATTCGCTACCAGCATATTTTGCGAACATAACAGTGTCGCCAACTTTAACTTCTGGAGCTACACGTTGACCATTGTCATATACTTTACCAGCACCTACAGCTACAACTACACCTTCTTGAGGTTTTTCTTTTGCTGTATCAGGAAGGAAGATACCACTTTTAGTTTTTTCTTCTTTTGCTTCTAGACGGATAAGAACGCGGTCAGCTAATGGTTTTAACATATGATGTCACTCCTTATTTACTAGTTATTATTTACAATTTATTAGCACTCTAAGTTACCGAGTGCTAATCACATGTATTATTATAACCGATGTCAAAATAAATGCAAGCAGAAATTTTGATTTTTTGACTTTTTAGTTTTTATTTGATATTAGACACAAAAAAACTAGTATAAGTTTTATCCTTATACTAGTCTTTTCATCTATTTAGAAACTTGATTTATTAATGCTTTACAGATATTAACAATACTATCTCGTTTCTTCATACTTAGGGCACGAATGCGATTATACGCTTCCTCTTCAGATATAGAGTATAAATCCATCAATATACCGGTCCCCTTTTGAATGATTTTACGATCTTCTAATGACTGTTCTAATTCAGCCATTTTTTCGCGAAGCTGCGCATCACTATGATAACGGCCTAAGGCCATTTCTAAGGTGGGAACCAATTGCTCTTCACGTACAGGTTTTATTAAATAGCCATAAACGCCAGATTCTCTAGCCTTATTAATTAAATCCTGTTGACTATAACTTGTTAATAGTACGACTGGTGCTTCATGGTGAAAGCCAATTTGACGTGCTGCTTCGATGCCATCTAATTCCGGCATTTTTACATCCATAAGAACAATATCAGGTTTATATTCTTTACAAAGTTTAATGGCTTCTACCCCATTAGTGCCTTCTGCTACAACTTCATGACCACAGGATTCAATAATATCGCGTAGATCCATACGTATAAGGGATTCATCATCCACTATTAAAACGCGCATTTACTTCTCCTTCTTCATATGTATTGTTACTAGTACACCAACATCTGTATTTTCTACAGATAATTTACCTTTTAACTCATGGGTAACCAAATTATTAATGATAGTTAGTCCTAAGCGCTTATTGGAGTTAATAGAAAACTCTGGAGGTAACCCTTTCCCCGTATCAGAAAAAGCTAATACAATATATTCATCTAACTCTGTAACAGCTAAACGAATCTCTCCATTTTTACCATCTAAGCCATGTTCAAGGCTATTGGTAATTAGCTCATTAATTATGAGGGATACATAACTTGCCATATGAGAGGAAATCAACATATCCTCTCCACTATAAGTAAAGGTAACATCTTGGTCTTGTCGAACCATACTCATACGCAATAAGCGACATAGCTCGTCATAAATTGATCGGATACCTATATAATCCTCGTCATAATGGGATACAATATCGTGAACTAATGCCATACTTTCAATACGATTTATTCCCTCTTGCAAGGCTTGTTTAACCTCAGGTAAGCTAGAACGTCTAGCCTCCATACGCAACAATCCAGCTACCGTTTGTAAATTGTTTTTTACACGATGGTGAACCTCTTTAATAATCGAGTTCTTTACCAGCAATTCTTGTTGCTGCTTACTTTCACGGGTACAATCGTGAAGCACGAGGAAACAACGTGTTTCATTACGGCCCATAGCAATAGGAATCATATGTTGACGAATGACCATATCTTGATAGATTTCTTCACTAGTGTATATCGTTCTATCATCTAACACTTGTTGGATGGCTGAAACTTTTAAGGTACTGCTATAAATCGACGAGCCCACAAGTCGTCGGTCAAATCCTAGCAAATCTACTAGTTGTACAGCCGCCTCATTACCATACAGAATTCTATGAGAATCATCAAAAATAATTAAACCGTCAAAATATGAGATTGGTTCATACGATTGTATTTGCTCATCCGTAGCAGTCAGCATGAGCCGTTGCATCGTATCTGACAAGGTATATTCTTGCTCATATTGCTCTATCTTAATAGACGGAGACACGGTAAAAGCTATGCCCCCAATAATACGACCACCATTATCTACAACAGGAAAAACATGTTGTCGTTGATCATGTTCTACCCCAATAAGCGGTTGTCCATTTTCCATCATAGAATGCCATGTATTATTCCCTTTTAACTGTCGAGTAATAACACCTTGGTCACTTCGTTCAATACACAGCATATCGGCACGATGATGCATAGTACCTTGTGAGGACTCTAGAAGGGGTGTAAAAATCTGTATCCTTTGACGGGTCAATGACTCGCCAAAGGATATAAGTTTACTAATATGCTCTAATAATGAGGTTTGTAATGGACCTAATGGTGTTGTATTTAAAATATCTTGACCGATATCCACGATTAATCCTCTTTCCAAGATACATGACCAATTTCAATACTTGGTTTTGCATTCAATGTTAAATCTGCGAATTTACCGGCTTGGGCCATATAATAAGCGCGACAACCAATCATCGCTGCATTATCAGTGGACAAAATTTTATGAGGCTTGTAATAGGTAAATCCTTCTTTTTCGCACATCTTTTGTAATGCTGTTTGTAAACCTTTATTAGCAGAAACACCACCAGCTATGGTAATACGAGTTTCCCCCAATGTATGCGCTGCATCTCGTGTTTTCTCAACTAATACATCTACAATCGCCTTTTGGAAGGATGCTGCAACGTCTGCTTGATTTATCGGTTCATTCTTTTGCTGCTTACTATTTAAATAGTTTAACACAGCAGATTTTAAGCCACTAAAACTAAATTCAAAATTACCGGGCTCACTCAAAGCCTTTGGAAATTCAATAGCATCTGGATTCCCTTCAAGAGCTAAAGCATCGATATGAGGGCCACCTGGGTAAGGGAACCCCATAACGCGAGCAATTTTATCAAATGCTTCCCCTGCTGCGTCATCCCGAGTTTGTCCAAGGATATCAAACTCTTCATAGCCTTTTACATGCACTAACATGGTATGACCACCAGATACAACGAGGCTTAAAAATGGAGGCTCCAATTCTGGATTAGCTAAGAAATTAGCAAAGATATGACCTTCCATATGGTGAACTGGTACCAAAGGAATACCTGTAGCAAAGGATAGTCCCTTTGCAGCAGCTACACCAACCAATAATGCGCCTACTAGACCTGGGCCATAGGTAACGCCAATATGGTCTATATCTTGTAAGGTTACATTTGCATCGCGCAATGCTTGATCTATAACCGGTATAACTTGTTCTATATGATGGCGTGATGCGATTTCTGGTACAACACCACCAAATTTTCTATGAATAGGCACTTGGCTAGAAATTACATTAGATAAAACAGTACGCCCATCCTTTAGGACGGATGCAGATGTTTCATCGCAACTACTTTCCAAGGCTAATGTGTAAATACTCATTCTATTTCCTCTGAAACGAGAGACATAATATAAGCATCCTCTTTTGGTTCTGAATAATAATCTTTGCGAATTCCTTTAACAGTAAATCCTAGATTTCTATACATTGCCAAGGCAGGTAAATTAGATATGCGTACCTCCAAGAAGATTTCATGCATCCCTCTATTCAAACATTCATCTATTAATTCTTTAGTAAGTTTTGAGCCATATCCCTTACCACGAGCGGAAGGTAAAATAGCAATATTCGTGATTTGTCCTTCATCGTATACAAGCCAAGCACCAGCATAGCCCACAATATGATTTCCTTCACAAATAACCATATATAGCTTATTATCGGCCCCTTCAAGTTCAGCAAGTACAGAGTCCAAGCTCCATGGAACAGAAAAGGACTGTTGCTCTATCTCATAAATGGCTTGAGCATCATCTACCGTAGCTAACCGAATCTCCATTATTCTGCTCCTGCCGCTTCGGTAACAACAACTGTAGGATTTTGGTTTAACATGTCTGGATTATCCTTATGGCGTTCCTCCCATAAAACCTCTGCTTCAGAGCGACGGATATAATAAGGAACCATATCCATTGGATCACATATCTCTTCACGGATAACTAAATCGCGTCCCGCTAAAAGTAAAGAACTGGCTTTTGGAATGCGTTGTGAAATATCTAGAATAGTCATATTAGTATCGTTTTCATCTAAAAGCTTTTCAATACGCTTGATACCATCACCTAAGAATAAGACCTCTTCCTTAGTTTCTCGGAACTTTTCTAATAAATCACTAGCAGCTATAACAAAAGGCTCTTCTTTACATACTAGCTCATTGTTTTCATATCGATACAAGCCAGCATATACATGCTTTTTCTGAGCATCGATCACAGTACAGATAGTTCTATTTGTATATGAAACATTATGAGCCAAACTATCCATGGTCATCACACCGTACAATGGAATTTGTAAGGCATAAGCCATAGCTTTTGCAGTCCCCATACCTATACGCAATCCCGTAAATGAACCAGGACCAATGCTAACTATAATACCTTTTAGTTCATTCTTTTTTACTTGTGAGGCTCGCAACAACATGTCGATGTGAGGTATTAGCTGCTCAGAATGAGTTAATCCTGCTTGAATGGTTAGTTCACCAATCAAGTTTGTTTCATCCATTAAGGCCACACTCGATACGAGCGAACTTGTCTCAATTCCCAACCACATATGGGCCTCCTATATCTACTAAATCATCTTTTGTAAGATAATCACTACTTAATGTAATAGATCGGCTTGTATCATCAATACGAGTCAGATATATCCATAATGTTTCATCTGGTAATTCATCAGAAAATTTATCAGCCCACTCCACAATGGATACACAGTCCTCTGTATATTCGTAAAAGCCAATATTTTCTAGCTCACTTATATCATCCAACCGGTATACATCAAAATGATATAAATGTGTTCTATCAACATCGTAAGTATTCATGATAGCAAACGTAGGGCTTGTAATCTCCTCTGTAACGCCAAAGCCTTTCGCAATGCCTTGGGATAGATGTGTTTTTCCGGTCCCCAAATCACCAATTAAAGCAATGCATAAAGGGTCTCCACTTTGTTTGACCCATTTGCCTAATAGTTGTCCAAATTGTTGTGTATCTTCAACTGTATGAGTCTCTAATTGAACCTGTGCCTTATGATTCATGAAAATGATTATATCCTTTCGCTTCTATGGTCTTAATCGTTTTATCTGGTGTTACCATCTGCACCTGAGCTGGTCCAGATACAACTTTACCAATTATTGTAATGCCTGCTAAATTCTCTAATTTAGGAAGCAATGATTTAGGAGCCGTGAATACTAGTTGAAAGTCCTCGCCACCATACAATGCATAATCTACTGGATTAGTCTGCAAATACTTAGCTAATTCATAAGTCTCCTCATGTAGTGGAATAGCTTTTTCCTCTATGACAATAGATACATTGCTAGCCGATGCAATTTCATTTAATTCACTACCCAGACCATCACTTATATCATTCATACTATGAATACCTAATTGTCTCAATTGTTGGCCCAATTCTATTTGTGGATCTGGACGTTGATGACCAACCTTTGTCATATGATAACCATCTAAATTATATGATAAGGCGCCCAAACCTGTAGCAGCATAACCTACGTAATTTGTAATGCCTACAATATCACCTACTTGCGCACCACTACGCATAATAGCAGTTCCTTTAGGAACATCACCGATAATTGTTACGGTCCACACCATGGGCCCTTCCGTACGCACCGTATCCCCACCAAGTATATTAAGATGATATTTTGCGCATTGATCTTTTATGCCTCTATAAACTTCATCAAGAATAGCCGTATCAACATATTCAGGTGCCGCCACAGATAGCACAATTTGACGAGGAGTGCCACCCATAGCAGCAATATCACTCAAATTGGCCGTCATGAGGCGATAGCCTACATCATAGGGCTTCATATAGTGAAAACTAAAGTGAACCCCTTCCACCATCGTATCAGTGCTAATTAATTGATCTGTTTCTTCCTTAGCACTATATACAGCACAATCATCACCAATTCCTGTAATCACAGTACTTTGATCATATATCGTATTATCTTGAATGTGGCGAATGAAATTAAATTCCCCTACATCTTTCAATTGCATCTCATCACCTGGCTTCCGATTAGTATACATATTGTATTGTAACATATATAAAAGACAACAAAAATAGCAGATAGTTGATATATCAACTATCTGCTATAAATGTTCCTAAAAGAATTATTTTTTAATTAGATTCGTCATTCTCTTAACAGGTTCTTTAGTATCAAAGGAGCCTACAGTTGGAACCTTTTTACCATTATTGACGAATAGAACACCATTAATATTATCAAAGGATGTCAATGTATTTACAATGGCAGCCATTTGTAATTTAACAGTTAAGTCCCCACCATTACCTTTTACGAAAGCGTCATTCACTTCTACAGAAGCAATGCCGTCCTTTACAGTAACGGATGTAATTTTAATATCCTTGGAGAATACTGGATATTTTTGTGCTCTATCAGCTTTTAACATCGCTAGAAGAGCAGCTTTAGGCGTTACTTTGTCCGCCTCCATCTCAACGGTTGATTGTTTTACCCCTGAGCCATCCTCTGTTGGAACAAAGAAGGCCATCTTAACCATTTCTTGAGATGTTTTTGTTGTTTCTGCATCCTTATTGACTTTCGTCTCTTGCACAGGTTCACTTTTACCCGTTGTAGGTGCTTGATTAGATGTACAACCCGCTGCAAATGCAAGCAAACCTACGCAGAGGATCGACAGAACTTGTTTACGTAATTTCATCGATTAACCTCCAAAGTAACTAGCAATACCATTGGCAATGCGATTTGCAAAGTCTTCTTGTGTTTGAGGAGATTGCAATACACGTTCTTCATTAGGGTTGGAAATAAAACCAAGCTCTACAAGAACTGCAGGCATGTTAGAATGTCTCAACACATATAAGTTACCTTCTTGAATGCCACGGTCACCATTGAAACCTGGAACGCTAGCAATTTGAGATTGTACCTTTTGTGCTAATCGAGCATCATTGCCTGTTTTACTATAGTAGTATGTTGCAATACCACCAACACTTGGGTTGTTGAATGCGTTAATATGCACACTGATGAGCGCATCAGAATTGCTACGGTTTGCTACGTTAACACGAGCCCCCAATTCATCAACACCACTTGCATTAGGACCGTATACGTCTACATCTGTAGTACGAGTCATAAGCACTTTAGCGCCACGATTTTCTAGAGCTTTTTTCAAGTACATAGAAATCGGTAGTGTAATATTTTTCTCTTGTACACCATGCGGCCCAACGGCACCAGAGTCACTACCACCATGACCTGGGTCAATCGTAATTGTTTTACCAGATAGACCACCGCTAATAGAATAATTACCGGATCCTGTTGGCATATTTTTCGCAGGATGTGCAGAAGGAGATGGACGTTTGCCATAATAAGCAGGTTTAGGTGCCACACCTTTTTTCTGTACATCTACAACGATGCGATACGGTTTCTGATTAACCGTATCTTTCTTTAGGGAAAATACCTTTACATCACTCGTATCGATAGATGAAGGTGTCTTGATTGTTACCTTCACATCTCTGCCATCTTCTGTGAGTCTAGCAGAACTAGCTATGCTAGAGTCCATATTGATATTCGCTTTAGCAGTTTTTAGCTTTGTGTTCTTTAAGGTAACAGTCGTCGTTTTCCCATCTTTGCTAATCGATGCAGACGCTTTTACCGGTGCTGACAAATCCATAACCATACGAACATATGGTACCGGTGCATCAGTTCGTGTCACCCATCGAGCATCTTCAAGATTAGCTGCCTTTGCTTGAGTCAAGAATAGTGGTATCGCCATCAAGACAGCAAGGCACATAAAAAATAGTTTACGCAATACATTCACTCCAATCTAACTGACATACGTAGTGTCCAAACCATAGAGATGAGTCGATGATATCTTTGTGAATCAAAGTCTCATCGTTCCAATCTATCCATAAACTAATGTTAGATTATAGATAGATTATTTCATACAAACATGAAGATTAGTATGCCGATTATACATATTACTATATAAAGTCTTTATACAGTACACACAAAAATCAGTTGCTTAAAATTAATTTTTGTGCTATGCAATCGATACTAACGTTCAGTTGTAATTTGCCATTCATTCCCATCCGTACTAATGTGAATACGTCCCATCGTATCTGTACGGTAAATGGCAATATTGTTTTCCTGCAAACGACGTAATGTTACATCGTGAGGATGACCATAACTATTATACATGCCATTTGAAATTAATGCACTTTCTGGTTTAATAGATTTCAAAAAATCTTCAGAGCTACTTGTGCGAGAACCGTGGTGACCTACCTTAAGAACACGGGCAAACAGTCTAGAGTTCTGCTCTTTTATGAGTTTTTTCTCTTCTTGTAATTCTGCATCACCAGTAAAGAGCATAGAGAATTTACCAAAAATTAACTTACCTACAATAGAGTTATTATTAAGATCTGGCGCTCCTTTTTTATCTGTTAAAGGTTCAGTCCAAGGTGCATATACAACAAATACCGCTCCATGACCAAAATCCACTACATCACCACTACGCAATGTAGACCGTTGGATTTTATTTTTATCAATCCATTTTTCATAGGTTTTATACATATTATTATCAACAGAAATGCCATCATCATACACATGTTCAATAGGCATGGCTTTTGCAATGGCATAAAAACCACCCATGTGGTCAGCATGAGGATGTGTGATAATTACATTTTTTAGCTTTGTAACACCCATAGATTTTAATTGGGCTACAATATTCTCACGATGCTCAATATCACCTGTATCAATCATACTATATTCATCGCCCACCTTGAGCAATATGGCATCGCCTTGACCAATATCTAGCATATATACATCTAGATGACCTTCAGGATTCGTCTGCTTCGTATCAATTGAATAGCCTTCATTTACACTAGTGCTATTCTGAGATGCTGCATTAGCTACATCTTTATTCGTGCATCCCGCAATAGCAAAGATTGGAATACATAGCACTAACAAAAAGGCTATAAATCGCTGTATTTTATTTGTCATTCTTATTCTCCCAATAATTCACTAATGACACAACCTATCGATGTACTTACATCACTAGGTGTATACCCCCAAGTTTTAGTATCACTTAGTATATCTGCACTGCGGCTATGTACATAGACACCTAAAATTGCACCATCTTGCAAGGAATAACCTTGGCTAATAAAACCTGCAATAATACCTGTTAACACATCCCCCATACCGCCAGTTCCCATACCAGCATTTCCAATAGTATTAACGTATACTGTACCATCAGGTAGTGCCACAACAGAAGGAATTCCTTTTAGCACTAATACAACTTGATGCGCTTTAGCAAATGCTCTAGCCAAAGTAATATAATGACGTTCAATCCATTTTATTGGTAAATCTATAAGTCTACTAAATTCACCTAAATGAGGTGTCATTACACAGTATGGCAGATTTTTTTGCACCTTATATACGGACTCAATATGTCCATCGCGCAAAGCATCTTTATCTACAGACCCTACATGCCCCAATGCATATAATGCATCTGCATCAATGACGAGAGCGCCTTCACAGGAATCTATAGCTTGATTTACTACATCTGGAATATCTGTAGTGCGCCCCAAACCAGGACCAATAGCAACTACTTGACGTCCGTCATAAAGGGATTCATTTTCATCGATAGATGTTACCATTACTTCCGGTATGATACGACCTTGCACAACTTGTTTAATTGTATCTGGAACGCCTAATGTAACCTTACCGGCTCCACTGTGAACAGCAGCTTCTGCGGCCAACATAGGGGCTCCCACCATATCACTAGATCCACCGATAATCAAGGTATTCCCATTTATACCTTTATGAGCCATTGGAACGCGATAATTAATTAGAGTTTCTGCTAAATCCGAATCAATCGTTATAGTACTATCTCGATCAACTAATACGTGTTGCCAAGGTGCTCCTAGCGGTGCAACAATAGCTGTGCCCCCTATGGCCTTACCAGGATATAACAATAAACCTTGTTTAATAGCCCCAAAGGTAACCGTATAATCATAAGTCAATGTTCCCTCTGAAATTTGACCAGAAGAAGCATCTAGCCCTGCAGGTACATCAATAGCCCACAAATCAAAATTATATTGACTACGCATAGTATCAATATCATGCAAAACATCGATGGTTAAATCCCGCAATCGGCCTGTTAAGCCTGTGCCCATAATGCCTTCTACAACAATAGCCACATTAGACCAATCATTGAATTCGTCATACGTATCAATGATACACCCCATTGCTTCACATCTTTCAAGTTGCATTGCAAAGAGGTCACTACATTTGTTCGTATCACCGACAAGTACAATTTGTACAGGTACGCCTTGTTCTAATAGATGACGAGCGGCTACAAGACCATCTGCCCCATTATTTCCTGTACCACAGATAAATAGCACAAAACTATTGATTGAACGTGCATTATCTAAGGAAAATAAGTCATATTGTCCCCATAGTGCATCTACAATGCCACGTCCTGCATTTTCCATTAGAATTTCCAAAGATACACCTAACTGCTTAGGTACCTCTTGATCTATATATCGAGCATCTTCAGTTGTTAATATTTGCATCTTATGCTCCTTCAAGTATAACCGTGCTCATTGCATATTCTTTGCAATGGCTAATCGACACATGTATATCAGTATAACCAAATGTTTCATAGATTTCTTTGAAAGTATCTTGTAGACGAATTAAGGGGGCCCCCAATTCATCATGATAAATTTCTATATCTTGCCATGAACCATGGCGCATTCCCGTTCCTAATGCTTTAATGAAAGCCTCTTTAGCAGCATATATGCCAGCATAAGACTCATAACGCCCCTTATTTCGACTTTCACAATAATCAATCTCATGAGGCGTATATACACGGTCGCGAAATGATTGAGATTTCTCTAAAGCTTGACGGATGCGGTCAATTTCTATAATATCATTCCCTAATTTCATAATAACTCCTAAATTACCCTATCATTTATATTATACACTCTTAAAGTGGATAAAAACATAGATAAAATCTAGGCATTTACAAAGAATGGCAATGTGGCTAGACTGTAAATTTCTACCTTACCTTTACGGTTAACCGCCACGTACATCTGACCATTACGATAATCCATATCTTCTACTTCCATACCTGACGTATAAGGAATTATATTCTTAACAACACCTTCATTATCAACAGAAACAAAGGTTGTTAAGGTTGTAAATATAGTATTACCATTTGCTGCATAGGCGCCATTATTATTTAAGTCAGTATGCTCTGCATCAATCTTATACGTTTTTACCTTATTAAAATTTGAATCATAGTAGTTAATAGTACGATGAGAATTTGTTAACGGTACAATCGACACATATTCATTACGCTCTTTGTCAAAGGCGAAATTAAATACCTTTTCTTTCAATTTAATAGGCGCCTCAACAATCATACTATCAGCTTCAATAGGTGTAACAATATATCCATCTATAACAGCATTCGTCGTATAGTAACGATTGTTATTCGGATTATAAGTTAACGTATTCATATGACCTAATAAACGTTTTTGACTATATTCATACTTAGCAACCACTTGCAACGTCGTGGGATTAATTTCATAAATGATTTGCTTTGTATTATCAGCATTTATACATGCAAGGACAAATACATCTTTTTTGGAGTTATAACAAAAGCCTTGGCACTGATTAACAGAACTATCTAATGGTATCTCGGCCAATCGTGTTAACGGTAACGGCATTTGGACAGCACTTACAGGTTGTGCAAGCTTTGGTATATCAAAGACATTAGCAATATATTCAATTACACCTTGATCCATACTTTCACCTCAAGCAAACAAAAATGTATATAATCGTATATTAATTCGCAAATATAAATATATAAAAAATAGGCGGTAAGACAAAAGTCTTACCGCCTAAAGTTGGTGCCGGAGGTGGGACTTGAACCCACACGGTGTTACCCGCTTGATTTTGAGTCAAGTGCGTCTGCCATTCCGCCACTCCGGCGTCTCGGAACATTTGTTATTATACAGATATCCCAAAACAATGTCAACATATTTTTTATATTTTATCTAAAATATTTTTAACGGCTTCCATACCTACATCACATTGCTGCTTCCATGTAAGTGCTACCCCTGTTATATAGCCCTTGCGAGCATACTCCACATCGGTAGGGACACTTTCAGCACCATAATCAAGCTCACCTGCTAACCAGTAATAATCTTGCCCTCTTGAGTTAATACGAGCATCGATAATATTACTATAGGTTTGTAAACCTTGACTAACCATTTTAAAATGATCCCAATCACATGCGCCACGCAATGGGAAGTTTATATTTAATAAGCCATCAAATTGACCTTTAACATAAATCTTTTCAATTAATTCATGTATAAAGGGATGCATTTCATCCCCTCGTTCAGGAGAATACCGTTCAACAGATAATGCTAACCCTGGAATGCCGTAAAAACAACTTTCCATGGCAGCAGACACCGTACCGGAATACAATACATCCGATCCCAAATTAAAACCATGATTAATACCTGAAATCACAAGATCAGGCATATCATCACTCAATAAATAACTAAGACCAAACTTCATGCAATCAGAAGGAGTTCCCGTTAGAGCATAAAGGCGAGGATTTTCATCCTCGCCATTGTACGCATCTAATTTTAAAGGAATCTCAGTCGTCAATGCATGGGATTTAGCACTTTGCTCATTAGCAGGTGCTACAACGGTAATTCTATAATATTGACTTAAATACGATGCAAGATGACGTAAACCATCTGCTAAAATACCATCGTCATTACACATTAAAATATGCATAGTCACTCCTACAGATTCTATTTTTTATTCTTATTCATGTTTCCCATACGGGTCAATTTAACGTCATTTAAGCCAACAGCTCGCGTATGAACTGTATGAGACCACACCTTATTATGACGGCGGAACCAACCTAAAATATTTACAGGAATCCAAGAGTATACAAACAATGGATATAGTAAATAGTAGAACCAAATCTTTGGTGGTACCTTAATCTTCAATAATACGATAAGTGGGAATAAATATTGACCCACCCCAATGATAGTCCATACAGACATCGGTAAAATTTGATACAAAATATTTGTATAAATCGGTGTATACGCATTGATGTAAGACAACACCAAGTATACAGTAGTCAACAATAAGAAATACGGTTGACTTACTTGGAAAATACCATCCAAAATCATAATATTCCCTGTTTTAATGCCTGTAGCAAACAATTTAGGAATATATCGACCTGCACAGTCAAATTGGCCTTGAGCCCAACGCAAACGCTGTTTACAAGACGCCATCATGGTTGTAACCTTTTCATCGTATACGATGGCATCATGAGCCCAACATGTGCGAATACCATGAGTTAACAACTTCATGGAGAATTCCATATCCTCAGTTAAGCTATTACAATCCCAACCGTACTCGCGAATGATGGATGTACGGATACACATACCTGTGCCACCCAAAGCTGTAGACAAACCAATGCGATATTTTGCTAAGTGCCACATATGGTTTACCATCCAGAACGCGATGGAGAACGTCCCTGCTACCCAAGAATCCGTTGGGTTTTTAGAGTTGAGGTAACCTTGAATTACTGACTCGCCTTTTTCAAGGTGATCATTCATTTCTAACATAAATTGGGGATGTACTAAATTATCGGCATCAAAGATAAGAAAGGCATCGTATTTCCTTTCCATTTTCTCTACTCGATCAAACATCCACCCCATAGCATAACCTTTACCTACTTCTTGTTTGTTTTCGCGCACATGCACATTAGCACCAGCAGCACTTGCTACTTCAGCTGTCTTATCTGTACAGTTATCTGCTACCACAAAGATATCGTACAGCTCATTAGGATAATCTAAGCTACGTAAGTTTTTTACTAACTCACCAACTACAGCTTCCTCATTATGAGCACATACAACGATGGCAAAGGAATTTTTAGGGGTATAGTTTTTATGTACTCGCGACCGCCACATACCAACAACAGCGAGTATAAAATAATAAACCGTATAAATTACGATTATTACCTGCATAGGGATCAAAATCAGATCCAGTAGGTAATTCATACTATTCTCCTCCACACACTTATTTACGCACCATGTTTAAAGCGCCATTAATAAGGCCAAACACTACATAGCCAGCAAAGATCATCACTGCCCATGTATGCCAATCATACACGAGACAAGCTATAACAAAAATGGCAGTAAGTACAATGGAAAGTTTATTAATATTTACCGCAGATTTACCTTTGAAATCTGGATATTTTACTTCACTAACCATTAAGAAGCCTACACCAATCATACAAACTACTAGTACAAATTGAGGTACTTCTACGCCACACAATACGTAAGTAGCTGCCAAGCAACCTGCTGCTGGAATTGGCAAACCTTCAAAGTAACCATGAACTTCTTCAGTTTTGATGTTAAAGCGAGCAAGACGGAATGCACCTAATACAGCAAATGCTAGTAAAGGAACATAGGCAATCCAACCTAAACCGTATAGCTCTTTCATATATAGCATATAAGCCGGTGCCACACCAAAGCCTACAACATCAGATAAAGAGTCTAATTCACGCCCCATAGGACCTGCTACACCTAATGCTCTCGCTACACGACCATCTAAACCATCAGCAACTAAGGATAGAAGTACGCAAATAGCTGCATAGAAAGTATTACCTGTAGCAGAGAATGTGATGCCAAGGACACCGAAGGCTAAATTAGCACTAGTAAATAAATTTGGAATAATAGATTTATTCATGACGCAACCTCCCGATAACAGTGTCTCCACCTGTAATATGTTGACCTTTTTCCACGAACAACTCTACATCCTTATCCATGTAGATTTCAGTACAGGAACCGAATTTAATCATCCCGTACAATTGACCGCGTTCAAGCACACTATCAAGATCCGTCCAAGATACGATACGACGCGCTAAAAGGCCCGCAATTTGTGTTACTAATACGGAAGTGCGATCATTTTCAATACAAATAGTATGACGTTCATTTTCAAAACCTACACTATCTTTAAAAGCAGGCAAGAAACTGCCCATTGTGTAATGACGGTATGTAATTTTACCGTCAATAGGCGCACGATTGGCATGTACGTCGAAAACAGATAAGAAAATAGTTACTTTTTTACATTCTTTATGTAAGTAAATATCTTCGTATACATCAGAAATATCCATAATTTTACCATCTGCTGGAGATAAAATTAAATCTGGATCTTGAGGGATTACACGTTTAGGATTTCTAAAGAAATTGACGAAAA
>OGEU01001518.1_pt1 | contig 19148 bp, 2 predicted proteins | sample 1570651 | NCBI WGS metagenome assembly OGEU01 (sample SAMEA2582129, study PRJEB24529) | metagenome | biome: Human gut stool | place: China | collected 2011 | reverse complement strand
GTGCGGGCCCCCGTCAATTCCTTTGAGTTTCAACCTTGCGGTCGTACTCCCCAGGCGGGGTACTTATTGCGTTAACTCCGGCACAGAAGGGGTCGATACCTCCTACACCTAGTACCCATCGTTTACGGCCAGGACTACCGGGGTATCTAATCCCGTTCGCTCCCCTGGCTTTCGCGCCTCAGCGTCAGTTTTCGTCCAGAAAGTCGCCTTCGCCACTGGTGTTCTTCCTAATATCTACGCATTTCACCGCTACACTAGGAATTCCACTTTCCTCTCCGATACTCTAGATCAGCAGTTTCCATCCCATCACGGGGTTAAGCCCCGAACTTTTAAGACAGACTGACCAATCCGCCTGCGCGCGCTTTACGCCCAATAATTCCGGACAACGCTTGCCACCTACGTATTACCGCGGCTGCTGGCACGTAGTTAGCCGTGGCTTTCTATTCCGGTACCGTCAATCCTTCTAACTATTCGCAAGAAGGCCTTTCGTCCCGATTAACAGAGCTTTACAACCCGAAGGCCGTCATCACTCACGCGGCGTTGCTCCGTCAGACTTTCGTCCATTGCGGAAGATTCCCCACTGCTGCCTCCCGTAGGAGTCTGGGCCGTGTCTCAGTCCCAATGTGGCCGTTCATCCTCTCAGACCGGCTACTGATCATCGCCTTGGTGGGCCGTTACCCCTCCAACTAGCTAATCAGACGCAATCCCCTCCTTCAGTGATAGCTTATACATAGAGGCCACCTTTCATCTTTCCTCGATGCCGAGGTTAGATCGTATGCGGTATTAGCAGTCGTTTCCAACTGTTGTCCCCCTCTGAAGGGCAGGTTGATTACGCGTTACTCACCCGTTCGCCACTAAGATTGATAGAAGCAAGCTTCCATCGCTCTTCGTTCGACTTGCATGTGTTAAGCACGCCGCCAGCGTTCGTCCTGAGCCAGGATCAAACTCTCCAAGATATCTTGAAGCTATTTGAATAGCTCATTTGTTTTGTTGTCGCTACCATTAAGTAGCTTTGAATTATGGTTGGTTTTGACTTTGTCAAAACCCGCACTCTGGCATATGTTCAATCATTTTGATTGATTACCTATCATTGTTCAGTTTTCAAAGATCTGTGCCCCTTCATATGGGGTACTTGAATATAATAACATTTCCATATACTGATGTCAACAAAATTTGGACAAATTTTACGACAAATTTCAGGAAAATTTTATCATTATTTTTGCACAATTTCACGGCCTAATTTTACAGATTTAAAACTTGAGTAATATTACTTTTTTAGACATATCATATAGGGAGAATTTAAAATAAAAAGAAGCCGCAACAAGAATACATCTATTGCATTCTGTTGCGACTTCTTGTCTATATGACAGTGTGTTAATAGAATCCCTTATTTGTGTCTCAACACTGTATATTAAAAACTTTTATATATAAGGTTATTGCAACTGCACATTCCTTATAACAAAAGCTATACATATAATGTGATTATATATGTATTAGATGATTAGTTATCTGTCTGAATCGCTTCACGAAGGTTAATTTCGTGCATGTCTCCAACAGAAGGTTCTTCTGCAGACATATTTTTTACAGTTTGTTTTGTAGCAAACCAAACTGCTTCGTTCATGTAATAACGCAATTCTTCATTAGATACATGTTCTTGATCTTGAGCCATGATATCAAGCATAGCATCTTCCAATGCTTGTGCTTCTTCATCAGTCAAAGGACCGCCAACGGCCTTTTGTTTTTGAAGCAATTCATTCATGCGATCAACCATGCTGCGCAATACATTGTAACCATAGCTATTTGTATAACCTTGGTCCTTATCATATTTAGGGAATGTGTAATAGCTATACTCGTTTTTATTACGGTTTTCACCATTCCAGTTCAATGCAGTTTCTTGGCCATGTACATAACCTAAAGAATGTTTACGGAAATAATCAGCATAGTTATGCTTATCTTTAGAATGTAACCATTTAGCTTCTTCTTTAGTTAACGCTTGATGATTATTCTTTTTGCTTTCAGCTAAAGCAATGTGTTTTTCCGCATTTTCCCATGCTTTCACAAATTCATGGATACTTTGCACTGCCTGAGGGCTAGCCACAGGAACCAATACAACAGAACCTGTTGTAGGCGCTTTAGCTGGATTTGGTAAAAGCAATGGATCATCAAATGTAGCAGATGCCGCATTAACATGGAATACGCCACTGCCGAATAATACTGCCGCTGTGAAAGCAAGCAAAGTGGATTTTTTCATTATATATTCCTCTTTTCTATCAACGAATTAAATCGGGTGAGAGGACCCCCAAAAGGGAATCCTCAACCCGTAATGTTCAGTATGAACGTATTATAAACCTAGTCTTGCCATCATTGCAGCAATATTAGCTTTCATTTGTTCATTTTCAGCTTTCAAATCAGCTACTTCACCTTTTAATCCTTGATTTTCAGCTTTCATTGCAGCAAGTTCACGTTGCATTGCATATGTGGAACTGATAGGTCCTTTACGGTAACGATCTGCAGTTTCTGCTTCACCGTCTCTGTTACCTACTTTCCAAGTTACACCAGCATTTGCCATCATATGGCTATTGCTACCCGCCCAAGCTACGCCAGCATGTAACATCATGGATTCATTTTTGTAATGAGCCACGCCTAATGCCAATGCGGAGTCACCACGGTAGTTACCATAACCTGCCATGATTTGAGTAGGTTCGTAAGGATCATAAGCCATAGGTTTCAATGCAGACAACGCGGAGGATAAAGCACCAACTTGACGAACTTCTTTTACAACATTATTCATGCTGTTTGCAACACGATTAAGTTGGGAACCATTAACAGCATCAGTAGAAGTGGAGCTAATTTCACCTGGAGCCACGTTAGTAATCTTATTACCACCGTTGTTCAAACCAGAGCTTGTTAAGGATACGCTGCCACCACCATTATTTTTAATTGTGATACCGTTACCGTTTGTCACAGTTGTATGACCGGAGTTATCCATAGTTGTAATGGAGTTGATACCAGTAATATCTTTTGCCAAACGAACATTCAAGCTGCCGTTGTTATCGGAAATAACACCGATATTGTTTGCAGTGGAAAGTTTGCTTTCATCAGTGATGCCACCTTTAACGGTTACTTTTTCACCTAAGTTACGATGGAATGCACCTTTATCACCTGCAAAGTCCAAGCCGGCTTTCTTAAGGCCATCGATACCTTTTTTCAAGTCGCCGATGTTAGCACCGTTTGTTAAGCTGCTGCTATTATCAGCGATATTGTTGATATCTTCGCCTTCGCCATAACCGCTTGCCATGTTAACAACTTTATTACCACCATTGTTCAAGCCATCCTTAGTCAATGTTACTGCACCAGTACCATCTTTAGGGGAACCTTGACCTGCTGGAGGAGTAGTAATTGCAACACCGTTGCTGCTAACAGTAGTAGTTACTTTAGTACTACCCATGCCAGATGTAACAACCACACCATCTGCAGTTGTGCTTGTTCTCTTAGTCTTTTTGTCAGTAGTTACAACACCGTTAACAGTCAACTCAGTGGACTGAGTTGGATTATCTACAAGTACACCTTTAGCTGTTGTTTGAGTTGTATTATTTTGACTATCAGATACTTTCACATTATCTGCAGTAAGAGTAGTCTTATTACCAAATGTATCAGTGCTTGTAACACCTCTACCGTTTGTTAAAGTGGAGTGTTGTTGATCGTCTGTAGTTGTAGTTACACTGCGTAAGTTCAAGTCTTTTTTGATATCTACAGTGTATGTTTTGGACTTATCCGCATTTGTTGTAGATGTTACAGTTGTATTGCCGCTATCGCCAGCTTTCACTGTCGTAGTTGCTGCCGCCATGCTGCTCTTCAACTGTTGAACATTAACTGCATCTGTATCATTTACACCAGCTGCCACGTTAGTAATCTTTTGATTATTTGCGTTTAAGCCTTCGTTAGAAATGTATGTTTTACCGCCTACAGATACGCCCTTATCGTCAAGAACAACTTGTTTGTTTGGATCGGAACCAACAGTTACGGAATCAAGACCTTTAAGGTTCTTAGCAAGTTTAACGTTCAAGTTACCGTTTTCATTAACTACGCCAATGTTACCATTTGAAAGTTTAGAAGCATCAGCTTCGCCACCTTTAAGTTCCAATGTTTGACCAAGGTCTTTATGGATAGCTTCACCGGAGTCGCCTTTGAAGTTCAAGCCTTTCTTAGTCAAGTCTTGAGTGTTCTTATCAATTTTATTATCTACAACTTTCAATTGATCTTCTGTTGCAGCTTGACCGTTAGTGATCTTATTAGGATCCCAAGTTCTGTTAGTCAAATCGTTAACAGTACCAGAACCACCATTGATAGTTACCTTACCGGAGTTGATTGTACCGTTTGTACCATTGATATTTACAGCATTAGCACCTTCGCCAGCTCTAATGATACCTGTTGTACCATCGAAATGAACTGATGTATTGCCAGAGCCCAATGTCACTGTATCTTTCAAGTTTACAGTGTATGTTTTAGCTTTTGTAAGATCGTTGATTTCTTCTTCAACATGAATGTTCTTGCTACCTTTTACCTTAGTATCGGACGCAGCTTTTACTTCGTTCAATTGTTTAAGGTTAACAGCATCGCTATCTTCTGTACCAGCTTTAACATTTTTGATTTGTGTATTGTTTGCATTGAAGCCGTTGTTTGTAACAAATGTATTACCACCAATTGTCAAACCATTATTATTAATAGTTGTTTGACCAGTTGTTACGCTGTTCAAGCCTGTTAAATCTTTTGCAAGTTTAACATTCAACTTACCGTTTTCGGATACAACACCGATATTGTTGTCAGACAATTTAGCTTTATCAGAAACGCCACCTACAACATCCAATGTTTGACCAAGATCTTTATGGATTACTTCGCCAGAATCAGCTTGGAAGTTCAAGCCCTTCTTAGTCAAGTCTTCAGTGTTTTTATCGATTTTGCTATCTACAACTTTCAATTGATCTTCTGTTGCAGCTTGACCAGAAACAATATTTCCTGGAGTCCAAGTTTTGTTAGTCAAGTTGTTTACAGTACCATTTGCACCGTTAACTAGAACTTTACCAGCATTGATGTTTCCTGTTACACCATCGATCGCTACTTTACCAGCATTAATTGTGCTGTTCATACCATTGATAGTCACTGCATTAGCGCCGTTACCAGCTTTTACGATACCTTTTGTACCGTCGATGTTGACTGCATTATTACCGGAACCTAATGTTACAGTGTCTTTCAATGCAACTGTGTAAGTTTTAGCTTTTGTTACATTATCTACAGTTTCATCAACATTGATGTTTTTGCTACCTTCTACTTTTGTATTAGATGCAGCTTTTACATCGTTCAATTGTTTAACATTTACAGCATCGTTGTCTTCTACACCAGCAGTTACATTTTTGATTTGCGTATTGTTAGCATTGAAGCCATTAGCTGTAACGAATTGTTTGTTGTTGATTGTCAAGCCATCGTTGTTGATAGTTGTTTGACCAGTTGTTACGCTGTTCAAGCCTGTTAAGTCTTTTGCAAGTTTAACATTCAACTTACCGTTTTCAGATACCACACCGATATTGTTGTCGGACAATTTAGATTTTTCAGTAATGCCACCTACAACATCTAATGTTTGACCAAGATCTTTATGAATTAATTCGCCAGAATCAGCTTGGAAGTTCAAGCCTTTCTTAGTCAAGTCAGTGCTGTTGTCAGTGATTTTCTTATCAACAGATTTCAATTGGTCTTCTGTTGCAGCTTGACCGCTTGTGATATGTGCAGGATCCCAAGTGATGTTTGTCAAGCTATTTACAGTACCAGCAGTACCGTTGACAGTCACTTTACCGGAGTTGATAGTGCCGTTTGTACCATTGATAGTTACAGCATTAGCACCGTCACCAGCTTTTATGATACCTGTAGTACCGTTGATGTTGATTGCATTATTGCCAGAACCTAAAGTTACATTATCTTTCAATGCTACTTTGTAAGTTTTAGCGTGTGTATTAGGATCTACGGTGGAATCAACATTGATGTTTTCGCTACCTTCAACTGTAGTGTTAGATGCATTTTTAACTTCATTCAATTGATTCAAGTTAACTGCATCATTGCCATCAGTACCAGCTTTTACGTTTTTGATTTGTGTATTGTTAGCATCAAAACCGTTAGCTGTAACGAATTTCTTACCACCAATTGTTAAACCTTCGTTATTAATTGTTGTAGCACCAGTTGTTACACTTGTTAAGCCAGTCAACTCTTTAGCGAGTTTAACATTCAACTTGCCGTTTTCAGATACCACACCGATGTTATTGTTGGATAATTTAGATGCATCAGAAATGCCACCGTTGATATCCAATGTTTCGCCAAGATCTTTATGAATACTTGTAGCGTCATCGCCTTTGAAGTTCAAGCCCTTCTTAGTCAAGTTGCTACCGTTGTCAGTGATTTTCTTATCAACAACTTTCAATTGGTCTTCTGTTGCAGCTTGACCGCTTGTGATATGGTCAGCATCCCAAGTGATATTTGTTAAGTTGTTTACAGTACCTTTAGCACCGTTAACAAGAACTTTACCGGAATTGATATTGCCTGTTACACCGTCAATCGCTACGTTACCAGCAGTAATTGTGCTGTTTGTACCATTGATAGTCACAGCATTGTTGCCTTCGCCGGCTTTTACAATACCTTTTGTACCGTCGATGTTAACAGCTGTATTGCCGGAACCCAATGTTACTGTGTCTTGTAAACCAACTGTATAAGTCTTAGCTTTAGTAAGTGGATCTTCAGAGTCAGTTACATTGATGTTTTTGCCTGCTTTTACAACAGTTTTAGCTGCTGCTGCGTTGTTAGATACTTCTTTCAACTGTTTAAGGTTAACTGCATGGTTATCCTCTGTACCAGCTTTCACGTTTGTGATTTGAGTATCGTTAGCATTGAAGCCATTACTTGTAACAAATGTGTTGCCACCGATTGTCAAACCATTGTTGTTAATAGTTGTAGCACCTGTTGTTACGCTGTTCAAGCCTGTCAAATCTTTAGCAAGTTTAACATTCAATACGCCGTTGTTATTAACTACGCCGATATTATTTTCTGAAAGTTTAGATGCATCAGCTTGACCACCAGAGATTTTCAAAGTTTGACCAAGGTCTTTATGAATTGCAGTACCTGCATCGCCTTGGAAGTTCAAGCCTTTTTCTACGATTTCAGTTTTTGTAGTATCAATTTTATTATCTGCTACTTTCAATTGATCTTCTGTAGCAGCTTGACCATTAGTAATAGCTTTAGGGTTCCAAGTTCTGTTAGTCAATTCGTTAACAGTACCTGTAGTACCATTGATAGTCACTTTACCGGAGTTGATAGTGCCATTTGTGCCATTGATAGTTACAGCATTAGCACCGTCACCAGCTTTTACAATACCTGTTGTACCGTTAATATTGATAGCTGTGTTACCTGCGCCTAATGTTACTTCATCTTTCAAGCCTACAGTATATGTTTTAGCTTTAGTTACATTGTCGATACTTTCATCAACTTTAATGTTTTTACCTTCAGCTACCTTTGTATTTGCTGCAGATGCACTGTTGGATACTTCTTTTAATTGTGCCAAGTTTACTGCATCGCTGTCGATTGTACCGCGAGCAACGTTAGTAATCTTGTTACCACCATTATCCAAGCCAGTTTTAGTAAGGGATACGGATGCATTGTTTGTAGCACCGTTGCTGATAGTTACACCGTTGGAAGTAACTTTTGTATCGCCTACAGTTACGCTGTTCAAACCTTTAAGGTCTTTAGCCAAACGAACTTTCAAGTCATTAGAGCCATCAGATACAACACCGATGTTATCTTCAGCAGTTAATTTGGATGCTTCTGTGATACCACCTTTAACGTTTACTTGTTCACCAAGTTTTTTATTGATTACGTTACCGGAGTCACCACCGAATTTCATGCCTTTATTGATCAATTCTTCTTTAGTCTTGAACAATTGGCTACCGTTGATAGCATCTGTGGATGTAGCTGTTACAGCACCATCTTTTACATTTGTAATAGTAGTACCGTTCGCACCTTCTAATGTTACCTTAGTTTTATCAACAACACCGTTATTGATGTCATATTTAACAGCACGATCTGTCAATTTATCTACGGAAGATTTGGATGCAATGTTATTGATTGTAACTTGCTCTTTAACGCCTGCATGGTTTTTATCCTCTACGGTCAAGGATACTTCACCATTGTCGTTTACCTTGTAGGAACCGTCAGCGCTGGAGTTTCTTACAAGACGATAGTCAGTTGCACTGCTACCTTGTTGAGTAATTTGTTCACTAACTTTTTTCAACTGATCTTCAGTCGCTGCACGACCGGATACGATAGATGTGGAATCCCAGTTCTTATTGCTCAAGTTAGTTACATAATTACCAGTTTCACTTGCATTTTTCGTATTTTGAACAGTTTGAGCGCCCATTACAACAGCACCAGCAGTCACTCTGCCTGCAATACCATCAAGAACTACTTGATTGTTACCGCTACCCAATGTCACTTTGTTGTTCAAACGAAGATCATATTTAGCGCCTTCAGTGCTTGTAGCAGGAGTTGTTGTCAATTTAAGGTTATCATCGGAAACAGTTACTTTTGAATGTTTGCCTGCTTCGATTTTTACATCATGTAATTGGCTACCATTTACAGCATCTGTAGAAGTAGAGGATACTTCGCCAGCTTTCAAGTTAGTAATTGTTGTGCCACCTTGGCCTTCCAAAGTAACCTTGTTTTTATTAACAGTTGCACCGTTAAGATCATATTTAACAGCACGTTCTGTCAATTTATCCAATTCAGTTTTGGATGCGATATTGTTGATTGTTACCGTATTAGCAGGGTTGTTAGGATGAGCTTCATCTTTAACTTTTAAATCAACCTTGTTGTTTTCTACAGAGTAAGAACCATCTGCAGAATTTGTATTGTTGATCAAGCGGTAATCTGTTTTAGCTGCATTAGTAGTCTTGATTTCATCAGACACTTTTTTCAACTGATCTTCAGTTGCTGCACGACCAGATGTGATTGTAGGGTTTTGAACATTCCATTCTTTATTGTCCAAACCAGTTACATAGTTTTTATTGTCGCTATGTTTACCTACACGAACAGAACCTGCAGTTACGCTGTTCAAACCTGTTAGGTCTTTTGCCAACTTAACATTAAGGTTACCGTCTTTAGCTACAACACCGATGTTGTTGTCAGATAAAGCACCTGTAGCGCCACCAGTAATACCTAAAGTATCACCAAGTTGTTTATTGATTTTAACATTGTTATCGCCTTGGAAGCTCAAGCCTTTAGCGATTTTGTTAGTGTTATTTGTGATATTAGTAGTATTGATATCTTGTTGCTCTTTAGAAGCAAGGTTCGTCAACTTAACTTGTCTAGGGTTGGAACCATCCGCATCCGCAACAGTCAATGTCATGCTGCCGTCAGCAGCTACTTTATATTCGCCGTTGCTGCCTGCTGCAGGGTTTGCAATCAAGCGGTAGTCAGTTTTAGAAAGGCCGTTAGAGATCTTAGAGATATCAACATCGAATGTTTGATTATCATTACGTGTCAATGTCAATCTCTTACCGTCATTGGATACTGTACCAGATGTAACATAAGTATTTTTCAAACCTGTTACTTCAGCAGTCAAACCGTTTGTACCGGTCATGTTAATTTTGCCGTTACCGTTTGCTTCATAGCTAGCTGTACCGCGTTGCAAGTATTTATCGTATTTAGCCGCAATACGAGAGATATCACCGATATTAGCCGCATTTGTTAATGTATCGCCACCAGATTGTACATTAGTAATTTGATACCCACCAGCATTGATACCGTTTTTGCTCATAGATACGTTACCAGTTGTAACGGAGTTGAAGTTTGCATTATCAACTGTTGCAACCGTAACATTGTCTCCGGAGCCTTCTAATGCAATATTTTTACCAGCTTTAAAGTTCACTGTACGGTTTGGAGCTTTTACGTCTTTAACCTTTTGGCCATTAACTTGAAGTTCCCAACCGGAGTTTGCGGATTTAATAGCTTCATGAACGGTATTTTTACCTGTATCACCAATATTAGTCATGGTAATAGTACCGTTTTGGTCAACCTGAGCATTACCGCCTAAGATATTCTTAGTGCTGTTAGCTACATTACCCACTGCATTAGCAACACCATATAATTGGCTGCCATTAATGGCATCTGTAGATTGTGCATTCACACGACCAGCAGCTACGTTAGTGATTGTACGTTTTGTAGAATTGTTACCAACGCTAACTGTGGAATCAGCAGTACCACCTGCATAGTTATATGTCAAACCATTAATCTTTTCACTAGCAGTGCTTACCGGAGCAGCTGTTACAGAATTAGCACCTAACGCAACGCCACGAACGTTATTTACTGTTGCTTTGCTGCCGAGAGCTAAGCCTTCGTTTTCTTGTACGCTTGCTTCGCTACCGATTGCTACAGCATCAGTTACTTCTTTTTGAGCTTTAAGTTTAGTGATTAATTCAGGATTATCTTTATAAACACTACGATCACGTACACGTTCTAATGTACCAGCTTGAGCGCTTACGCCCAATGCGATAGAACGAGAACCAGTTGCTTGTGCATCATCACCGATAGCCACAACATTTTTCTTGTCCCCATCTTGAGTACTCAAAGCACTAGCTTCACGACCCATAGCAATAGAGCCGTAACCTTCAGAATGAGCATTGTTACCGATAGCTGTAGAACGTTCACCTAATGCCCATGCCGCATTACCTGCTGCTACAGAGGAACCGCCTAATGCATAAGTATCATTACCCAATGCCACACCGGAACCACCATGAGCACGCGCGGAGTTACCTACAGCAACGGAATTATTTACTTTGTATTGAGGATCATTTTGAATACCGGATTCAGCATTGTTACCAATAGCGATGCCGTCTTTCGCACGAGTTTGCGCATTGTTACCAAGAGCAACCGCATTATCACGATAATGTGCTGCACCGTTACCGATAGCTACACCTTGAATACCTTGAGATGTAGCACGATTACCAATGGCCACGCCTCTTGCATAAGCGTCGCCTGCAGAATTTGAGCCTGCTGCTACATTAGCACCTGTACCCATAGCAACACTATCTATAGTATTTGATTTAGCACCTTGACCGATAGCAATAGAACGAGCAGCGTTAGCTTGGGTATTAGTACTTCCGTCATATGCTGTATACGGTGTGCCTTTATCATCCTTCATTGGTGTTGGATTTGCAGACCCGATAGCAATAGATTGTTCACCTGTTGCTAATGCAGAGTGACCCATAGCCAAGCTAGCTTTACCTTGTGCAGATGCAGCTGTACCGATAGCTGCCGCATATTGTTCACCAGCATAGGCTTGACGCATCATAGCCAAGGAGTTAAAACCTTTTGCTTTAGCAGCAGAGCCAACAGCAATAGCACCGATTTGTTCAGATTGAGCATAATGGCCTAAACCGATACCCAACGCACGAGATTGGGAATAGTCACCGATAGCAATACCGGATACGGAGCCATCATTAGAACGGGCATTCGCATTGTTACCGATTTGGATGCCAAACACCTTATTATTGGTATATAAATAACCTTGTCCTGGATTCCCCGGCGTTTTGTAATCATACATTTGAATGTAAGGTGCATTTTGACTAGGGTATAAATAAGTAAACCCACCATCATTCGGCCCTTCACCAGGAGCCAAAGAAAGACCTCTGTTAGGTGCGGCATCAACACCCGAAATCAACCCGCTACCACAGGTCAAAACCATAGCCGCCAAGCCAACTTTTACCGAAGCTTTTGCGGAATTACTAACAAAGCTTTTGGAGCCACGAGTATGGCTTTTTGCAATTTCAGATACAACGACATATGCGCCTCGTACCTGACTCCAAATTACCCTATAAATACGATTCATTTAGTAGTACCTACCTTTCACACAGTTTTATAAGGGATTCTAAAACCAACACTAAAACACTAAAAATAATAAAATTTTCATCAAAAATTTAATTACTATACATATAAAATATCAGATTAGTTTATGAATGTAAATATATTTTTTTCATATTTCGCTCATTTATTTTCAGAACTTTAAACTTCTTTTAAAAATTGATTTTCTTACTCATTTAAATATATTTTCAATCATAAAAACCCTTACAACAATGGGCCAAACAACACTTATAATCTAAAGCTAATGATTTTATAGTAAATTAATCACATTTATAATTTTCGATTAAAATTATATGTTCTGTATTATACACTATTATGAAAAGTTTGTGAAGTCAAACACAAAAAAAGAACGAAAGTCCTTTCACAATAGACTTTCGTTCTTTCATTTTATATACCATATAGGGTTAAAATCATCTAATTTTCATGGGTATTTTCTGGTACATCAGCTCACTTTTCACCACATGAACACAAGATGAAACAGATATGAATTACATGCCTAAACGACTCATAATAAGAGCCAATTGTCGCTTAGTTTCTTCATTATCTTTCTGTAGACGAAGATTATCTTCTTTTAATGCCGCATAGTCTGCAGTTAATTTTTCATCCTGCGCTTTCATGCGTGCATTTTCAGCTTTCAAAGCGGTCATTTCATCCTGCATTACGTACATAGAACTGATAGGCCCGCCCTTGTAGCGTTCAGGAATAGCCTTCTTCTCATCAGAAGAACCGAATTTACGAGTTACACCAGCATTCACCATATTATGACGACTACCAACAGATACGCCTGCATGGAACATAGTGTCTTCCGATGTGTAGTGAGCAACACCTAAAGCTGCTGCAGTTTCGCCTCTGTAATTACCAATACCAGCCATCACTTGAGTTGGTTCTAACGGATCATATTGAATCGGTTTCAACGCAGACATAGCCGCCGCATGAGCACCTACACGTTGCGTTTCGCCCGCCACGGAATTAATAGCATTGGCCATGCCCTCCGTAACTCCTTTCAATTGATTTACGTTAACCGCATCCGTGCCGTTTACACCAGGACCTACATTGCTAATTGTTTTACCACCATTATTCAATCCATCTTTAGTAAGACTTACAGCGTTGCCGCTAGCAGGAGTAATGGTTATACCACTACCGTTTACAACCGTAGAGTTGCCTCCAGCATCCTTAGTCGTTACGGATGTAAGACCTTTCAAATCTTTCGCCATACGAACTTTAAGATTAGTACCGTCAGATACAACGCCTACATTATCTTCTGTAGTCAACTTGCTAGCATCAGTAATGCCACCGACTACGTTTACCTGTTCGTTAAGCTTTTTGTTAATCACATTACCGGAATCGCCACCGTATTTCATACCATCGTCTTTAGTTGCCACTTGATGTGTCTTGCCCTGTTCATCTTGGTACTTAATACGAGTAATAGCATTACCTCCTAGATCAGAATCGCCCTTATCAGCAATCATATCTGCATTGCGCCCATCTTTTCCGGTTAAACCGATATGACCAACACCGTCTTTGCCGGACATAGATACAGCATCTTTACCGTCTTTACCTGCAATAGCTACTTTACCGTCTGTACCATTCGCAGCGTCTGGACCTGTAATGGAAACGCCATCTTGACCGTTTTTGCCAACTTTCACCTTATCAGTCGTTACCGTATCGGCAGTGACCGTTTTGGTAGTAACGCTGTCGGCCTTAAGATTCTTAGCCATTTTAATAGTAACATTACCATTTTCGGCTACTGTTTTGATATTTTCACCGGAATAATCACTATCAGCCCCTTGACCTTCACCTTTGATAGTAACCTTTTGACCTAAATCACGGTGGAAATCGCCTGTATTACCGGCAAAATCCATACCTTTCTTCGTAATGTCATCACCTAAGTTATTAATCTTATTATCCAAGGTTTTATGGGACTTCTGCAATTGATCTTCTGTAGCAGCACGACCACTTGTGATATTGTTAGGATCCCAATCTTTGTTTTCCAAACCTGTCACATGACCGTCCTTGCCATCAACAGATACTTTACCGGCATCAATCTTACCGTCTTTTCCGTCGATTGTTACCTTATCTCCGGCCTTAATTGTACCGTTTGTACCGTCGATTGCAACATTGCCGGCCTTGATTGTACCCTTATCGCCATCGATTTCAACTTTATCACCAGCTTTAATGATGCCTTTGTTTCCGTCAATGGTAACTTTATCCCCTGCTTTGATTGTACCTGTTGTACCATCCATTGCAATTTGTTTTGTAGGATCAGTCCCCATTATTACTTGGTCTTTGAGGCCCACTTTGTAATTTGTAGAACCGTCCGCATTAGTGGTCTTATCTACTTGGACATTATTACCTGCCGTTACTGTTGTAGTAGCAGCTGCTGCGGCTTTATCCAATTGGGATTTATTAACCGCATCCTTAGAATCAGTACCATCAGCTACATTCGTAATCTTCTTGTTGGACGCATCGATACCGTCCTTCGTCATGGATGGACCGTTGGTAATCTTCACGCCGTCTTTTGTAACAGCAGTCAACGGATTGCCATCCTTATCTTGAACGGTCATACCTTCACCATTTACAACGGTTTTACCGTTTGCACCATTAGTGCCATTATTGAAAGTTATGGAATCTAAACCTTTCAGATTTTTTGCTAAACGAACATTAAGGATATTATTTTTGCTAATAACACCGATATTGTTTTCGGTCAACTCATCTTCACTTGTAACACCACCCTTAATGTCCAATTGTTCATTAAGTTTCTTCTTGATGGTAGTACCGGAGTCACCACCGTATTTCATACCATCGTCTTTGGTTGCTACTTCATGGGTTGTGCCATTTTCATCTTGATATTTAATGCGCGTGATTTCATTTCCATTAACATCAGCAGCACCTTTATCAGCGATAATATCCGCACTGCGACCATCTTTACCAGTTAAACCAATATGACCTATACCGTCTTTACCGGACATGGACACTGCATCCTTGCCGTTTTTATCTGTAACAGCTACCTTACCGTCGGTGCCATTCGCCGTATCTGGACCGGTAAGAGATACGCCATCCTTACCGTCTTTGCCGACTTTCACGGATTCAGCCTTAAGATTTTTATTCATCTTCACATTGATAGTCGTGTTACCATCATTATCTTGGTTGATGAAAGTTTTAATGTTTTCACCGCTATAGTCAGCATCGTCAGCCTTGCCTTCACCTTTAACAGTGATAGTAGAGCCTAATTTATTGGTTTGTACGCCGCCTACATTAGCATTGAATTTGAGACCTGTATCAGTTTGACCTGCCAAAGCTTGTTTCAATTGATCCTCTGTTGCAGCACGACCGGATACAACATTACCTGCATCCCAAGTCTTATTATCAAGCCCTGTCACGTAGTTACCTGTATTAGCAGGGGTTGCACCATCGGATTGTTTACCCATGGTTACAGTACCGGCTTTCACAGTTTCTGTAGCAGTAACAGATGTAACGTTAAGATCTTTCTTCAATTTTAGACCAATCTTAGTGTCGTCACCGGTTTGCGTAATTTCCGTCGTAATATTATCGTCACCGTTTACCGTTACCTTGGAGCCTAATTTATTCGTTTTTGCATCATTATTATCTGCGTCAAAACGAAGACCTTTATTGGTCAGTTCAGTCTTAGCGTCATTAATATTATTGTTGAGTTCAGTTTTAGTGTCAGCGATATTTTTGTTTAATTCGGTTTTAGTATCACCAATGTTTTTATTTAATTCAGTCTTTGTATCAGCGATATTCTTGTTTAACTCAGTTTTAGCGTCATGCAATTGACCACCGTTAACCGCATCTTTGGAGTTTGCAGCAATATCACCATTAGCGACATTGGTAATCTTTTTGTCGTTCGCATTGATACCGTTCGGAGATACATAGGTCTTACCACCTACGGTCAAACCACCACTATTGATGGTTGTACCGCTAGCTGTTACGCTGTCTAAACCAGTTAATGTTTTTGCCAACTTCACGTTCAATGTGCCTGTACCGTCAGATACAACGCCAATATTATTATCCGTTAAATCTGCGGCCGTAGCTCCGCCTTTAATGGCAACAGTACCACCTAGCTTCTTGTTGATAGTCGTACCAGAGTCACCGTCAAAGTTTAGACCTTTATCTACTTCGGATTTAGACGCCACATCTTTAATCGTTACGTTTTTTGTTTTATCCGGATGGTTCTTATCCTGTACGGTCAATGCTACGTCACCGTTGGCATCTACAGTGTAGTCCCCATTGGAACCCGCCGCAGGATTCGCAACGAGACTGAAGTCCGTTGCATTAGCACCTTGAGTTTTGATAGCTTCAGTAACAGTCTTCAATTGATCTTCTGTTGCAGCACGTCCGCTAACAGCAGTAGGATTAGTGACACTCCATGCCGTATTATCAAGACCTGTTACGTAATTCCCCATATTAGCAGGTGTTGCACCATCGGCTTGTTTACCCATGGTTACAGTGCCAGCTTTCACAGTTTCTGTAGCCGTAACAGATGTAACATTAAGATCTTTCTTCAATTTTAGACCGATCTTAGTGTCGTCACCGGTTTGCGTGATTTCCGTCGTAATATTGTCGTCGCCGTTTACCGTTACCTTGGAGCCTAGTTTATTCGTTTTTTCAGCGTTATTATCCGCATCAAAACGAAGGCCTTTGTTGGTAAGTTCAGTTTTAGCGTCACCAATATTTTTATTCAACTCAGTCTTAGCATCACTAATGTTTTTATTTAACTCAGTTTTAGTGTCATGCAATTGACTGCCGTTCACCGCATCTTTGGAGTTAGCCGCCACATCGCCATTAGCAACATTGGTAATCTTTTGGTCGTTCGCATTGATACCATTTGGAGATACATAATTCTTACCACCTACGGTCAAACCACCACTATTGATGATAGTGCCACCAGCTGTTACGCTGTCCAAACCAGTTAATGTTTTAGCTAACTTCACGTTTAACGTACTGCCATCAGATACGACACCAATATTATTGTCCGTCAAGTTCGCAGCCGCTGCACCACCTTTGATGCTAAGCTTATCGCCCAACTGTTTATTAATTACAGCGCCGCTATCTCCATCAAAGTTAAGGCCTTTAGCAATAGTCGTATTGATTGTGGATATAGCATTTTTATTAGTCGTAATATCTTGCGTATTTTGAGCGATATTTTGCTTATTTTGTGCAATATCAGTCTTATTCTTACCGATGTCAGTTGTATTTTGAGCAATATCAGCCTTGTTTTTAGTTATATCTTGTTTATTCTTGCCAATATCAGTCGCATTTTGAGCAATGTCAGTTGTGTTTTGAGCTATTTTATCCTTGTTCGTATTAACTTGCGTATTAACAGATTTCAACTGATCTTCCGTTGCAGCACGACCAGTTACGGCTTGTGGATTATCTACATCCCAAGCAGTATTGGTAAGACCAGTTACAGTGCCTGCAGTACCATCCACAGATACAGGATTAGCAGTTCCTAAGGTGATTTTATCCCCTAATCCGACAGTATATTCCTTACCGCCGGCTGCATTTGTACCTTCTTCTACAGTAATGTTGCTGTTTTTAGCTTTCACAGTACTTGCCTTAGCAGTTCCACCGATAGCATCCTGCAACTGACTGAAGTTAACCGCATCAGTAGGATCTGTGCCTTTTGCTAGACCGGTAATCTTTTGATTATTTGCATTGATACCGTTTGGCGTTACGTAGGTCTTGCCGCCTACGGTCAAACCACTACCATTAATAGTTGTTCCACCAGCTGTTACGCTATCCAAACCGGTTAATGTTTTAGCTAATTTTACATTTAATGTGCTGCCATCGGACACGACACCGATATTATTATCCGTAAGGTCCGCTGTAGCACCACCTTTAATGGTAACAGTATCACCCAATTTTTTATTAATCGCAGCACCGCTATCACCGTTAAAGTTTAACCCTTTATTGATATTGGTTACATTTGTATTGACCTTATCATTAACGGATTTCAACTGATCTTCTGTTGCAGCACGACCACTTACAGCTTGAGGATTATCTGCATTCCAAGACTTATTATCGAGTCCTGTTACAAAGTTACCGTTTGCACCACCAGCACCACCAACTTGTTTGCCCATAGTCACAGTGCCAGCTTTCACAGTATCAGCAGCAGTAACAGTAGTAACATTGAGATCTTTCTTTAATTTAAGACCGATCTTAGTATCGTCACCAGTTTGACTGATTTCTGTCGTGATATTATCATCGCCATTTACCGTTACCTTGGAACCCAATTTATTGGTCTTAGCACCGCCTGTATCCGCATCAAACTTGAGACCTGTGTTAATCACATCATTCTTCGCAGTTGATATATTATTGTTTAACTCGGTTTTAGCATCATTAATGTTGTTATTTAATTCGGCTTTAGCCGCATGAAGTTGACCGCCGTTAACTGCCTCTTTGGAGTTAGCCGCCACGTCACCATCAGCAACATTAGTTATTTTCTTGTCGTTTGCATTGATGCCGTTCGGCGTTACATAGGTCTTACCACCTACGGTTAAGCCCCCATTATTGATGGTTGTACCACCAGCTGTCACACTGTCCAAACCAGTTAATGTTTTCGCTAGTTTCACATTTAACACACCGCCATCAGATACGACACCGATATTATTGTCCGTCAAATTCGCAGCCGCTGCACCACCCTTGATGCTAAGCTTATCGCCCAACTGTTTGTTAATTACAGCACCGCTGTCTCCATCAAAATTTAGACCTTTAGCGATAGTCGTATTGATGGTAGAGATAGCATTTTTATTGGTCGCAATATCTTGTGTGTTCTGAGTAATATTTTGCTTGTTTTGTGCAATATCAGTCTTATTTTTACCGATATCAGTAGTATTTTGAGCTATATCAGTCTTGTTCTTAGTTATATCTTGTTTATTCTTACCGATATCAGTCGTATTCTGAGTAATGTCAGTTGTGTTTTGAGCTATTTTATCCTTATTTGTGTTAACTTGTGTATTAACAGTTTTTAACTGATCTTCCGTTGCAGCACGACCAGTTACGGCTTGTGGATTATTTACATTCCAAGCAGCATTAGTAAGTCCTGTTACAGTTCCTGCGGTTCCGTCCACAGTTACAGGATGTGCCGTACCTACCGCAAGTTTATTGCCCAATCCAACAGTGTATTCCTTACCACCATTTGCATTGGCACCTTCTGTTACGGTTATATTCGCGTC
>OGEU01001508.1_pt1 | contig 19292 bp, 9 predicted proteins | sample 1570651 | NCBI WGS metagenome assembly OGEU01 (sample SAMEA2582129, study PRJEB24529) | metagenome | biome: Human gut stool | place: China | collected 2011 | reverse complement strand
GAAGTAGCGGTTGATCCGGATGTACTTTTCTCTCTCAATATCACTATCGGAGAAGTATTCGAAGCCTTAAATAAGAATAACCAGAATACAGGTGGCAGCTATATCGAGAAAGTAAATCGTGCTTATTATATTCGCTCTGAAGGGATGATAAGCCGTATTAAAGATGTGGAACAGATAGTAGTAGCCAACCGTAATGGTATTCCTATCCGTATCAGTGACATCGGTACAGTACGTTTCGGAGCACCCAAACGTTTCGGAGCCATGACAATGGACGGCAAGGGCGAATGTGTGGGTGGTATTGCCATGATGCTGAAAGGAGCCAATGCCAATGTCGTAACCGGAGAACTGGAGAAAAGAGTGGAAAAGATACAGAAAATATTGCCGGAGGGTGTTACCATCGAACCTTATCTGAACCGTTCTGAATTGGTGAACCGTAACATTTCTACTGTTATCTATAATCTGATAGAAGGTGCGATCATCGTATTTCTGGTATTGATCGTTTTTCTGGGTAATGTACGTGCCGGACTAATTGTGGCTTCCGTCATTCCATTAGCCATGCTGTTTGCATTCATTCTGATGCGTATCTTTAATGTTTCTGCCAACCTTATGAGTTTGGGAGCGATAGATTTTGGTATTGTTGTCGATGGCTCCATTGTTATATTGGAAGGTATATTGGCACATATTTACAGTAAGAAGTTTAAGGGTCGCACTTTGTCGGCAGAAGAAATGGATGCGGAAGTAGAGAAAGGTGCTTCAAGTGTAGTACGGTCTGCGACATTTGCTGTATTCATCATTCTGATCGTATTTTTCCCTATATTGACTTTGACAGGAATAGAAGGGAAGTATTTCACGCCGATGGCTAAAACCCTGGTATTTTGCATAATCGGTGCCCTATTCTTATCACTGACTTACGTTCCGATGATGGCTTCCCTGTTCCTGAAACATCATATTGTGACAAAGCCGACTTTTGCCGATAAATTCTTTGAAGCACTAAACAAACTCTATGCCCGTGCCTTGTCATTCTGCTTGCGTTTTAAGTGGCAAACTGTTGCAACGGCGTTTGTGGCTCTGGTTATTTCTCTCTTTCTTTTCACCCGTCTGGGAGCAGAATTTATTCCTACGTTGGATGAAGGAGATTTTGCCATGCAGATGACGCTTCCGGCCGGTAGTTCGTTGAGCGAAAGCATTGAAGTATCCAATGAAGCGGAGAAACTCTTGATGGATAAACTCCCGGAAATAAAACATGTGGTAGCAAAAATAGGTACGGCAGAAGTTCCGACAGACCCGATGGCAGTGGAAGATGCCGACGTAATGATTGTCATGAAGCCTTTCAAGGAGTGGATCAGTGCTGCCAGTCGCGCCGAGATGGTAGAGAAGATGAAAGAGGCTCTTGAGCCGTTATCTGACCGTGCAGAGTTTAATTTCTCCCAACCTATCCAACTTCGTTTTAATGAGTTGATGACAGGAGCCAAAGCAGATATTGCTGTTAAACTTTATGGAGAAGACACACATGAACTCTATCAGAAGGCAAAAGAAGCTGCAGCTTTTGTAGAAAAGGTACCCGGGGCATCGGATGTGATTGTAGAACAGACAATGGGGTTGCCGCAATTGGTAGTAAAGTATAATCGTGGAAAGATTGCCCGCTATGGCATCAATATAGAAGAATTGAATACTATTATTCGTACAGCCTATGCCGGAGAGGCAAGTGGAGTAGTCTTTGAGAATGAGCGTCGTTTTGATTTGGTGGTTCGTCTGGATCAGGATAAAGTGGCTGATTTGAATCTGGATAAACTCTTTGTCCGTTCCAATGAAGGTATTCAGATACCGGTCAGTGAGGTGGCTACCATTGATTTGGTGAATGGTCCGTTACAGATTAACCGGGATGCAACCAAACGTCGTATTGTAATCGGGGTCAATGTGCGTGGAGCGGATATTCAGCAAGTAGTGCAGGATATACAGAAGACGCTGGATAAAAATATTCAATTGAAGCCCGGATACTATTTCGAATATGGAGGACAATTTGAGAATTTGCAGAATGCCATCAATACTTTGTTGGTGGTTGTACCGGTAGCTTTGATGCTGATTCTGTTACTATTGTTTTTCGCTTTCAAGAATGTTACTTACACATTGGTGGTGTTCTCTACCGTGCCTCTTTCATTGATTGGTGGTATTCTGGCACTATGGCTGCGCGGTCTTCCATTCAGTATTTCGGCAGGAGTAGGCTTCATAGCGCTCTTCGGTGTAGCGGTTCTCAATGGTATTTTAATGATTAATCACTTTAATGATATAAGAAAAGAAACTATGTATGCTCTTTCTACCAGACGGGTGATTGCCCGTGGAACCGCTCATCTGTTGCGGCCTGTCTTCTTGACAGGGCTGGTTGCTTCTTTGGGATTTGTTCCTATGGCCATTGCCACCTCGGCCGGCGCCGAAGTGCAGCGTCCGTTGGCTACCGTAGTCATTGGCGGGCTGATTGTATCTACTGTATTGACACTGCTTATTATTCCTGTTTTCTATCAGATTGTAAGCTATACAGTGGTATGGAAACGTCGTTTCTCAGCGAAAAAGTTCTTGTTCTTCTTTCTGTTATTGGCTGTTGTGTTGCCCTTTACGGCGAAAGCTCAGGAGAAAGTGACAATGGATCAGGCCATAGAACTGGCAAAACAGAATCACCCCCGGCTGAAAATAGCTTCTGCGGCAATCCGCCAGGTAAAGGCGGGCAGGGGAGAAGTATTGGAATTGTCTTCTACCGAGATGAACTATTCATGGGGACAATTGAATGGTGAACTTAGAAAAGATAAGCAGTGGGAAGTAACCCAAGGATTAGGCTCTCTGTTGACTCCTTTTTATAAGAATGCCTTGGTGAACAGGCAGGTTGAAACGGGAGCTTTCTATCGGCAGATTGTTGAAAAAGAAGTGGTTGCAGAAGTGAAGCGCGCATGGGCATATTATCTGTATGCTTGCAATCTTCGTGCTTTATACAATGACCAGAACAAATTGGCTGAGCAATTGCAGCGTATGGGGGAGTTGCGCTATCATCAGGGAGAAATAACCCTGCTGGAGAAAAACATGACCACCAGTATGGCAGCGGATATGAAGAATCGCCTTTTTCAGGCGCAAGAAGAAGAAAAACTGGCTTTGTCACGACTGAATTGGGTCTGTTATGCAGATCGACCATTGGTTCCGGTAGATACGGCATTGGTGCAATTTCCGGTAGATTATCAGGCACCGTCTTTTTCGGAAGTTCACCTGAATTATTTCCAAAGTCAGGCTAATGAGGCCAAAGCACAACTGAATGTGGAACGAAGCCGTTTTTTTCCTGAGCTGTCCTTCGGTTACGTACGTCAGGATATACTTCCACTGAAAGGATTGAATTCGTGGATGGTTGGAGTTTCCTTTCCGGTTTATTTCTTGCCGCGGCATAGCAAGGTAAAGCAAGCGAAAGTGGCCGCCGTCATAGCAAGAACTGAAGCTGAGACTAATACACAGAATCTATATAACAAGGTTTCGGAAGCTGTTGCCAGTTTGCGCCGCCAGTCTGAAAGTTTGCGCTATTATACAACATCGGCATTGAAAGAAGCGGATGAACTGTTGAAAGTGGCCAACCTGCAGTTGCAACATAGCGAAACTAATATAACTGAATTTATACAAGCCGTTAATGTGGCGCGTGACATTCGTCGCGGATACCTCGAAACGGTATATCAATACAATATAGCAGCCCTTGAATACGAACTTTTTAAATAGAATGATGACGATGAAAAAGATAACTTTCCCCTTAATTCTGCTGGTGCTGACGGCATGCGGCGAGAACAAAGAAGTCCAACCGGAAGAAGAGGCTACCGCTGTTGCCGTAGTAGAAAACGTGACAGATAGCATTCAGGTAGATGCTATTACCTCAGCTACTTCTAAACCCAATCAGGTGTCATTTAACGGTACAATGGTTATTCCTCCGCAACGGATGGCGACAGTTTCACTTACGATGGGCGGGGTAATTAAGAGTACTTCTTTGCTGCCCGGCGAACCAGTCCGACAAGGGAGTGTATTGGCTACTCTGGAAAATCCCGACTTTATAACTTTACAACAGACATATCTGGACAGTCATGCACAGACTGAATTTCTGGAAGCAGAATATCTTCGCCAACAAGCTCTTTCCGCCGAACAAGCTGCCTCCCAAAAGAAACTTCAACAAAGCAAGGCAGATTACCTTTCAATGAAGAGCCGTGTAGAAGCGGCAGCTGCACAGTTGAAATTACTGGAAGTTGAACCTGAAGTCCTGCTAAAGGAGGGGATTCAACCTTTTTTGCAGATTAAAGCTCCGATCAGTGGTTATGTGGCAGATGTGAAAATGAATGTCGGTAAATATATGAATGTAGGAGATGCTCTTTGTGAAATAGTAGATAAAAGCCGGACTTTACTCAGATTGACAACCTATGAAAAGGATTTGGCAGATATGAAAGTGGGAAATCCGGTACAATTTCGTGTAAACGGAATGGGCAAAATTGTATTTAAGGCTACTTTGATATCTATCGGGCAGAAAGTGGATGAAGATACACGTTCTGTTGAAGTCTATGCCAGAGTAGATACTGTGGACAGCCAATTCCGTCCCGGTATGTACGTCACAGCAAGGATTATGAAAGAGCAGGCTTCTGCTGAAAAGTAAGATTCCTTATCTTTGAAAAAATAAGGATGTGATAGAATAAAATGTATCTTTGTATGTAAAATACTGCAAGCATGAAAAACCGGTATACACTGTTCATACTTATCGTTTCCATTTCCGTGGCAACATTAATTCATTTTCCGGAATTGGTTTCTCTCTTTGATGTCTTCGAGAGCCAGACACTGTTTCCGGGCATGAGACCTGCTGATGTGGTAAGCGAAGTGTTTTTCACTTTTATTTCTCTTGTGATTTTGTTTGAGGTGAATACCTTACTATTCCACTTTAATCAGCCGGCTGTAAAAATCACCTGGCAGAAGATGATATTGTCATTGATACTGACTTGGATCTTAAGTAGCTTGTTAGGGAAATGTTTTGTATTCTTTCATCACACTTTCGATATTCCGGCCATTGATGCCATGGTACATCATTATCTGCATCCTCTGCGTGATTTTATAATAACCTGTACTGTATCGGGAAGTTGTTATATATCCTACCTTATCCGGCGCCAGCAGGAAGTCGTTATAGAAAACCAGCAGTTGCAGGCCGAGAACATCCTGAACCAATATGAGGCTTTGAAGAATCAATTGAATCCGCATATGCTTTTTAACTCTCTGAATACTCTTCGGTCACTGGTACGTGAAGATCAGGATAAAGCACAGGAATACATTCAGGAACTTTCCCGTGTTTTGCGTTACACCTTGCAGGGAAATGATTCGAAAAGTGTGTTTTTGAAGGATGAAATAGAATTTGTGTCGGCCTATATCTTTTTGTTGAAGATGCGCTTTGAAGATAATCTCTCTTTTGATATTTGTATTGATAATAAATATGCCAATTATTATTTGCCTCCTATGGCAGTCCAGATGCTGATAGAGAATGCCGTGAAGCATAATGAAATAAGCGACAGGCATCCATTGAATATCCGTATTTATACCGAAGGGGAAGAATTAATCGTTACCAATCCGGTGCAGCCTAAACTGACTGCTACTATAGGAACTGGCATAGGACTGGCAAATCTTGCAAAACGCTATCATTTGCTTTACAAGCGGGAGATACAAATCAGCGAGAACGAGCAGTTTACCATACGTATTCCTTTAATATCGAGTGTCTCATGAAAGTAATTATTATAGAAGATGAGAAAGCAGCAGTTCGCAACCTGAAAGCTTTGTTACAGGAAGTAAAGCCGGAAGTGGAAGTAGAAGCTACTTTGGACAGTATTGCAGCTGTATTGGATTGGTTTGCCATGCACTCTATGCCGGACATGATCTTTATGGATATTCATTTAGCTGACGGATCAGCTTTTGAGATCTTCGATCATGTAGATATTACCTGCCCTATTATTTTCACTACGGCCTATGATGAATATGCTCTTCGTGCATTTAAGGTGAACAGTGTGGATTATTTATTGAAGCCTATTGGCAAGAGTGATATTGAAAAGGCTTTCCATAAGTTGGAGCAGTTGCATGGTTCGGAACAAGGGAAATCCCCTGACAATACCTTATTGCAATTAATTCACTCGCTGAAAAAACAGGAAAGTTATAAAACGCATTTTCTCATTCCGGTGAAGGGTGACAAGTTGCTACCGATTTCGGTGGATATGATTCTACTTTTTTATATTCAGGACTGTAAAGTGAAGGTTGTTCTTGCCGATGGTAAGGAATATACATTTCCACAAACGTTGGATGAAATAACAGAGTGTATCGACCCATCCCTGTTCTTTCGTGTCAACCGGCAATTTCTGATTTCCCGTGAGGCTATCAAGGATATTGATTTATGGTTCAATAATCGTCTGTCTATTAATCTTCGTTGCAAGGTATCGGATGAAAAAGTGTTGGTAAGCAAGGCACGTGTGCAGGAGTTTAAGGATTGGTTTTCCAAGACACATTGAGCTACAAGTTACGAGCTACAAGCACTTTGCAGCGTCATAGCGCAGCCACTCGTAGCTCGTAACTCGTAACTCAGCTATTACCACTCTATCGGTTCATATTCCAGTCCGAATACATCCGCTACAGCTTTATAAGTAACTTTACCTTCCACTACGTTCAGTCCCAGTGCCAGAGTGGGATCGTCTTTACATGCTTTTTGCCAGCCTTTGTCTGCCAATGCCACGGTATAGGGTAGTGTGGAGTTCGTCAGTGCCATAGTTGAAGTGAATGGTACTGCTCCCGGAATGTTGGCTACCGCATAGTGTACGATACCATCCACTACATACGTTGGTTCGCTGTGGGTGGTAGGATGAGAGGTTTCGAAGCATCCGCCCTGGTCTATGGCAACATCTACGAGAACGGTTCCCGGTTTCATCATCTTCAGCATATCTTTGGTAATCAGATGTGGCGCTTTATCTCCCGGAATCAGTACGGAACCAATCACGAGGTCTATGTTGGGCAATTCCATCCTGATGTTATGCATAGAAGAATAGAGAGTCTTCACGTTCTTTGGTAACACTTCACTGAGGTAACGCAGGCGTGTCAGATTAATATCGGTAATCAGTACTTCCGCACCCATTCCGGCAGCCATCTGTGCAGCATTGGTTCCTACTACACCACCGCCCAGAATCAATACACGTGCAGGACGAACACCAGGTACACCACCCAGTAATTTCCCTTTTCCGCCTTGCGGCTTTTCCAGGAAACGGGCACCTTCCTGAATAGACATACGTCCGGCAACTTCACTCATGGGAATTAATAAAGGTAATGAGTGGTCTGCTTCTTCTACAGTTTCATAAGCCAGGCATATTGATTTGTTGGAGAGCATGGCGAGGGTTAACTCCCGGTCGGAAGCAAAATGGAAATAAGTGAATAGTAACTGTCCTTTTCTTATTAAGTTATATTCAGTGATTATCGGCTCTTTCACCTTTACGATCATCTCGGCAGTGGCGTAAATATCTTCTATTGTTGGCAGGATATGTGCGCCGACAGCTTGATATGCTTCATCCGGAAAACCGCTATTTATTCCCGCTGTATGTTGGATAAATACCCGATGCCCTTGTTTTACCACTTCCGCCACTCCCGAAGGTGTCATGCCTACACGGTTCTCATTGTTTTTGATTTCCTTTGGTACTCCGATAATCATAATGTTGCGTATTAAAGATTTAACATGTTCGAATGTACGAAAAATCCCCTTACGTTGTTATTCGTAAGGGGATGTTTTAGAACAGAATGCCTTGCGTGTTGAGATGAATAAATGCGTAGAGTGGTTGTTTTATAGACATTCACTGCCCTGTTTGTTGATTTTCATGCTTTTTCCATAGAGACCCACTCGAGCTATGTTGTTATAAAAGGGTTCTGCAATATCGTACTTAAAAGGAAGTACTTCTTCATTGTCTTTGTTTATATACCCCCACTTGGACGACTGACTTTCAATACAAACAGCAGCCAGTCCTTCAGAGAAAGAGCATCCATTATCATATTCCAGCGGAATGACAACTTCTCCTTTCTTATTAATGAATCCTACTTTGTTGTGTAGTGAGACGAGGGCTAATCCTTCCGCGAATTGCTCCATTTGACTGTAAGTCGGTGGAAGAATGTAGTTTCCTTGTCTGTCAATCAATCCCCATAATCCATCGTGGCATACCCGTGCACATTCTTGCTCAAACGAGTGAGCGGCTGTGTATTTAAACGGAATCTGTATTTGTCCGGTATGGTCGATGAATCCGTATTGAGAATTGAGTACTACCATCCCTAATCCTTCTTTAAAAGAGAAAGCCCGTTCGTACATTAGAGGAATGACAACGTCATATCCTTTATTGATGTATCCCCATTGGATTTTTCCTTTTACCGGAGCCAATCCTTCGGAGAAACGGCCAATTGCCGAGAAGCGCTTTTTCTTATTAGCTACCCCATAAGCTAAAAAAGAAGCGAAGAACTTTGTAATAGTGCTGCTCATTACCTTTATTGTTTGTGTGGTAAGCGTCCGGATACCATATATATACAAGAGAAGCGTGGACGTCGTTAGTTCATTCTATTCAAGGCTCTGGTAAACCTATTGGGAAATGAACAACAGAGTCCACGCCCTTGCATATAACAAAGACGTGAACGCTTAGTTGCCATTATCTCCCCAATTAAAGAATTTACCAGATTCTGAATAGAGATAATATTCTAAACGCTTCTACGTTATTAATCGTAATAAGTCGCTACAAAGATACGGATTTCTTGTTAAAGAACAATGCTTTTAGGGGATAAAGATTTAATGGTGAATGAGGTAGGTGTACAAAATGAGAAATGGCTAGTAGATAGATTAAAAAAAGCTCCTTTTACGCTTTAGGTAAAGGGAGCTTTTTAGTCTATGATGTCAGGCGGTTTGTTTCTATGAAAAATGCTTGGTTATTAGTTTAAAAGTCCGGGATTAGCATCAATTGCATCTTGTGGAATACGCAATGTGTAACGGGAATCATCTTGTACAAGTGTGTAGGTTACATCTTCAATTTCTTTTTTGATTTCCGGTCGGGTAGTTCGGCGTAAATCAAACCAACGATGGCCTTCAAAAGCAAGCTCGCGAGCACGTTCTTTCAGAATTTCTGTGACTAGCTTTTCTTGGCTCATCGCATTTATTTCATTCTTTTTCTGCTCATAACCTTCTGATGTATAACGATTCTCTATTAGTTTCAAGAGCCGGGTACGTGCTTCAGGTAATTTGTTTAAATGTGCAGCAGCTTCTGCTGAATTTAAATAAAGCTCTCCGGTGCGGAAAGTACATTTGAATTTAGATTCACCACTTTTGATGGAAGTATAATTTCCATTTTTATTTGCTTGATAATACTTGTTTGGACGTAGATCTTTTCCTTCCTCATATTCTTGTAAAAATGAAGGGTAAAGTAAGAGTGATCCGGCATAATCGCTATTTGGAAAAACTTCATAGGCAGTGATCATTTCTACAGATGTAAATTCATTAGGAAGTTTGCCTCCTTCATCATTTAGGTTTACCAATGTCGATTTTCCGGCTAATACACGTTCCGAAGCTTCATAAGATTTGCTCCATTCACCCATGTATAAATATACCCGTGATTCCATAGCATCTACTGATAATGTTGAAAAACGGTATGAATATTGAATTTCCCATTCTTTTTTATTAATCAGTTTCCGTGCTGTTTCTATATCAGATAAAATAGAGGTATATATTTCCTTTACAGTATTTCTTGATGGTATTTCTTCTAAATCAGTATTGAGTTTTAGAGGAACTGCTTTGGTTTCTAATGCTCCGGTAGCTGTATAAGGTTGTCCATAAAGATTGACCAATATGAAATGCATATATGCTCTCATGAGGTAAGCTTCTCCAACTAATTGATTAATATCTTCTTGGCTTCCTTCTGATATTTCATCTTTTTTATCGATGATTGCGTTGGCATAATAGATATTGGTATAATAGGCCGCCCATCCAAATTGTCTCGTACTTGCATTCGGATTAACATCATTCCATTTTTCAACATCTCCTAAAGAATTTTTGGAAGTGGCATCAGACTGTAATATGGTTGCGATATCTGTTCTGATTTCGCATATTCCTCTGTCATTGAGTGCTGTATTGTAAGCTGTTGTGAATAAAGCTCTGTATTCAGCTAGCGTATTGGGAATTACTTGGCCTACTGGTTGTATGTCCAAATAACTATCACAGGAAGATAATAACAGGCTTCCTATTAATGTGAATATATAATATATTTTCTTTGTCATAATATATTTTTTAAAAGTTAAGACTTAGATTGAAGGTAATGGATTTGGGAACTGGGGTAGAGTATAGGTTGCCCATTGATTCCGGATCCATATAATTATCATAATTAGAGCTGATAACGAATAGGTTACGAGCCTCTAATCCTACAGTTGCTCCGCCGATACTTAGTTTATGAAGCCATTCGGATGGAACCCGGTAAGCAAGACGTATATTTTGTAGACGTACAAAGCTTAGCTTTTTTACCCAGATATCCAGTGATCTGTAAATGTCATTTCGAGTACTGAACAAGTAGTAGTCGGCCGGATTGTAATTGTACGTTGCTAATGCAGGGAACTTTCCTGTTGTATTTTCCGGTGTCCATCTATCCAGTATGTCTCTATTCATATTGCGCCCTGGGTCTAAGTCAGATACATTATAACTTGGAGTTGTTTTTACGTGTGCTCCAAAATTATATGAAAAATTCAGATTCAGTTCCCAATTTCGGTAATTGAACGTATTTAGAAAACCGCCCGTGTAGGGAGCATCTGACGTTCCAACATAGCTGTAAAAGTCTCTTTGTTCTTCAGTACTTGGTCCTATTTGGTAAGTGCCAAGACCATCTTCATTCGATGTCATTCTGAATAACTCTTCTACAGTGACAGCTTTCCCCTCTTTATTCTCAAGATAGATTTGTCCTGTATCAGGATTTATACCTTTTGTTTTTAGTGCAAAGATTGCACCTACGGGATATCCTTCCAGACTAGGAGTCACTTGGCTTTTATCTGTAAGTACTTTTAGTACTTTATTTTGATTATATGCGAAGTTGAAAGTAGTGTACCAAGAGAAGTTTTTAGTGGTGATATTACGTGTCTGCAGGTTTATTTCTACACCTTTATTTTCCATACTAGCCCAGTTTATAGACATATTAGTGAATCCATTTTCCAAAGCTAATGCTTTAGAACCAATTAAGTCTGTTCCTTTTCTATAGTAGTAATCTACACTAAGATTGATGGCTTGATTGAGTACAGAAAAATCTATTCCTAGATTGTAAGATGCTGTTTTTTCCCAGCGTAATTTACTGTTGGGAGCACTATTGATAATAATATTTTCTTCACTGTAACCAGGTAAAATATTCACATTATCATATTTTCCGACTAGGAATGGAGAGGTTCCCTTATCAATATTTCCTTGTAAGCCATAAGAAAGGCGAAGAGCTAAATTATCAACCCATTTGTATTGTCTAATGAACGACTCATTTGATAAACGCCATAGACCACTTACCGAATAGATTGGTAAGAAACGGTATTTCTTATCTACTCCGAATAAATCAGAACCATCCATGCGCACACTTCCTCCCAATGTATAACGATTCATTAAAGTATATGAACCATTGGCAAAGAAAGAAGCAAAAGCGTTTTCCTTGTACGATTTAGTTTTTAGATTCCAATCATTGGCTTGTGCTTCATCTTTAAATATGAGATTCTGGAATGTTAGTTTCTTGGGATCATATCCGTATCCGGTTGAGGCTTGGTTGTCTACCCAGTTTTTGCGAATTTCCGAACCAGCCATTATTTGTATGTCATGTATATCCCCAAATGTGTTTTTGTATTCTCCTTGGATTTTCCATGTGAGTTGTGAGGTTGTACTATTAGTTGTTTTAAGCATGCCTCCTTCTGGTATAAGATAGGTTTGTACACCATTTTTCCAATATTTATTGGTTTCACGTATATTCCTAATATTATATGAATTTATCCCGGCATATTCTTCTTGCGACAATTGATCCCATTGCACACCAATCTGTGAATAAACTTTCCACTGATCGTTAAAACGTAGCTGAACATCAAAGATAGAATTGATGGCTGTGGTGACAGATTCTTTATTGGTGTTTGCTCGTTCTTCGAATATATTAAAGCCTTGCTTTTCATCTGTTTCATTACTTCTGACTACGTCGTAATCGTAAAGGTAGTTTCCTTGTTCGTCAAACGGAGCAAAGTAAGGGTTGGCGATACGTGAATAATATATAGGGTTAATAAGTCCGTAAGTATCAGTCATAAATGTGTTATTCTTGCGTCTGTTGGCAAAAATAGACATTCCAATTTTTAATATTTTGTTGATTTGGTAAGACGTTTTACTGGTCAGATTAAAACGGCTCATGCTTACACCTGGTACATTTCCGTTTTCTTTGACATAACCAAGTGAGTTGTAATAAGTAACCTTTTCGCTACCACCGGAAATGCTAAAGTTATATTCTTGCGTGAAAGCATCTCTGAATAATATATCATTCCAGTCTGTATTGATTGTTTTCAGTTTGTTTATAGCATTTTGGGCTTCAGGTGTCAGTCCGTTCCACCCCTGTTCTTTATAGATGTCTATTAAGTTATATTGTTTCATGATAGCAGCAACTTTTCCTTTTTCAGGAAATACCGGTATCGGATCTGTTAATCCCCATAATATGTCAAACCGTGCTTCTTTTAATAATTGAAGTTCCAAATCGACTTTCTCTTCCGAGTTTAGTAAGTTGAGCCGTGAAGTATTGAGATTTGGAGTATAAGTCAATTTAGTATTGAAGTTAATAACAGGTTTTCCGGTTTTTCCTCTTTTGGTTGTTACCACAATTACGCCATTTGCAGCACGTGCACCATAGATAGCAGTAGCAGCTGCATCTTTTAATATCGTAATGCTTTCAATGTCGTTTGGACTTAAACCTGCGATAGAAGATTGTGACATATTTACGATGTCATTATCGTTGTCTTTGTTGATTTCTGGAATGTCCGTACCCTCCAAAGGTATCCCATCCAATACCCACAATGGGTCTTGTGTTCCATTTAATGAAGCCGTACCACGAATACGAATACGTGCTGGAGCTCCCGGTGCACCAGAAGTTGTCGTAACAGCTACACCGGCGATTTGTCCTGCTAACGCCTGATCGATACTTTTTGCAGCACCTACCATTCCATCTGTAACATCTACTTTGGCAATGGCAGCAGTCAGTTTACGACGTTCCAGTTCTTGATAACCAGTTACTACTACGTCTCCTAATGTGTGTGATGAAGCTTGAAGGACAATACGATAAGTATCTTTTCCAGCTTGCAACACGATATTTTGTTCTTCAAAACCTATATAACTACAATGTAGTCTGGTCACCTTTTCCGGAATGGAAATGGAGAATTTACCATCCATATCAGTGATAGTACCTAGAGAAGTCTGTGATACTCCGGCTTTTTTCAAATCGTCTGCATTAACATATACAGAAGCACCGATTAGAGGTTCATTGTCTTCACCGGATATGACGACTCCGGTGATTGTGCGATTAGCAGCGTTGGCTGTAGCCAACGTGCTAACAAGAAAACATATAAGAACGTATAAATATTTTTTTCTCATCAATATAGATTGTTAAAGTGATTGATTTTGTTTTATTTGATTCCCAAAGCCGTATTAATACGTAGAATCATGTCCTCATAATGATAGCGTGCAGCAGTATCAGAAGTGCCGAGACGGCTCTGCAACAATTTCTTGATACGTAATAGCTCTCCGCGTTTCACCGAGATAGCATCAGAAATACGGTTGAGCTGACTACCATAGAAGTTAAGCACACGTGGAGCGCCCATTCGGTCTTCTTGGCGAAGTGCCCGTTGTTCGGCTGCATAACAGCTGCAGAAAGGAGTGGCATGGTCAAGCAGGAAATGCTCATTTGCAATCTTCTTGTTGATTTTTACAGCTTCGGGTTCTGCGGCTGCTGTAAGTAATGCATCGAGGAAGTTTTTCTGCAAAGAACGTTCCATTACGTTGGGGATGCCACCACGTTCGGTAATACCGAAAATGTTTTTATGAAGTCCGTCCATAAGCTCCACTACTGTGAAGGCTTTTTTTCCGTTGACAGACTCATTCTCTATCATACGCATCAAACGGGTGTTGCCTAGTAAATCCCAAAGGATATAGGCTTGGGCGTTCTTTAAGATTTGCGTAGGAGCATTCTCCTGTTTTCCGATGGGAGTATTGCGAAGTAGATAAGTATATTGCCCCACTTCCGTGTCAAACAGCCATTTAGGATATGTTAATACTTCATCCATCAGAAATTTTAGTGAAGCTTGTTGTTTCTCTTTCTCAACGAATGTATAAGTCTTGACGCCATCTCCAACAATTGTATTTTCAATGTAGATACCGCCAATATTGGCAAGGACATGATATAAATAGTTGTTCCATTGGTTGATTACAGCGTAGTAGAGGCGAGATGCTTCTTCATAAGTTTGTCCCTTCTCACCGGTAGTAGTCCATTGAAGAATTTGTGGAACGATACGTTTCAGATTCTCAATGCCAAGTAAAGAAGAACGAACCGGATCATCACCTAAATCTTCGTTCTGTGCACGTGGATCTACCGCATCGCGGACATCCTGTGCCTCACTATATTTATAAAGCCGATCAGTATGTTTGCTCAAGAAATCGAATAAAATATCCTTTTCTTCTTCCGGAGTACTCTTTCCGTACCAACGATATCCATATTCGATAGCGAACATATCGTATGGACCGATATGCGGAGAAAGAACTTTCACGCCATCTCCAGGCTGTGCGATATAATTGAATCGTGCATAATCCATGATGGATGAAGCGGTAGAGTTCATTCTGGAAGTGAATGCTTCGGAACGTAATGAATCTGTCGGGAAAGCCCATGAACCCATCATATTGTGGCGGAGTCCCAGAGAGTGGCCTACCTCATGACAGGCGACGAATCGAATGGCATCTCCCATCAAAGCATCAGGCAATTGTACATTACGTGCTTCTGGACACACTGTTCCGGTCTGGACAGTAATCCATTCACGTACCATAGAAAGCACATTGTGCCACCACATAATATCAGCTTCCAGAATTTCTCCGGAACGGGGATCTAACAGAGAAGGTCCCATTGCATTTTTCTTTTCCGAAGCAGCATAAGTCAGTACGGAGTAGTTGACATCATCCATGTCTACATGCATACTGTCAGTGATTTCTTTGGCGATAATCGCATTCTTGAAACCAGCCTTTTCAAAGGCAATCTGCCAGTCCTCGATACCTCTCTTAATGTACGAACGCCATTGGTAAGGAGTTGAATTATCAATGTAGAAGACAATCGGTTTGGCAGGTTCCACCATCTGACCTTTCAGATAAGCCTCCCGATCTTCCGGTTTGGGTTCCATACGCCAGCGGGTGATATACTGTGTCTTATCCGTACGCTGCTGCGCATCACTGAAACTTAATAACGGATTAGTGAAATAACCGACCTTCTGATTGTCGAATCGTCCCATCATCGGCTTCTCGGGCAATAAGAGAATAGAAGAACTAACTTCCACCGTTACATAAACAGTAGTAGTACCTTCCGTTACCCGGGTAGTCAACTCGGAAGTTGCCACGACATTGTTTGAAAAGGATTTGATGGATAGAATACGTGATAAATTCTTGATAGCCGAAGTACCCAGATTAATATTGGTAAATACGTTATTGATACTGGTTTCCGTACCATCATAAATATCATTCACCTTGATTACTAATGCCGTAGAATCTGCATTGACTGCTTCGATCTTGAATGCGGCAATCAGCGGAGAGATAAAATTATCCTTTACCGAACGGAAGATAGCATCCGTTTGGGGGGCCAGAGGTAATGGGCGTTGTTGTCGTAGCATTAGTTTGCCCGTAGCTTTATCCCATTCCATGCAAACCATCTGGTTTTCATAGTTTACTCCGCGGTTTACGCCCGCATCATTAAGTTCGGCAGGAACTCGTTGCAGCTTATTGACAACTAATAAGTCACGTCCCAAAAGTGAGGTGGGAATTTCAAAATAATAATCATTCTTCTTTTGATGTACAGCAAACATCCCTTTGGTCGTTTTACTGTCTTCCACTAATTTTTCGTAGTCGCTTTTACTCTTCTCTTCTTTCTCTTCTGGTTTCTTCTTTTTCTTTTTAAACCAACTCAGATTTTCTGTAGCGGGGGTAGTTGCAAATGCCGAGAGCGCTTCTCCACTCAGCAATATACATGCAATGACCGCTGCCATTACTTTTACATACATTCTCATTGAGTCTCTAACTTTTAATTATAATTAAAAAACGGCTACAAAAGTACTAATATAAATAACATAATGACTACTAATTTGCAATGAATATAACATTAAAAAGAAATATTAACTAGAATCTAAGGCCATCATTCCTCCCAGATATTTCATAGTTTAGTGGGAATAGTGTACATTTGCGGGAGTAAAAAAGTGAATGGAATGATGAGACGATATATCACAGCTTTGATGCTAGCTTGCTGCATCGGAGGGTATGGACAAGAGAAAAAGCAAGTTACCTTTGTGCCTCCTTTTGACTTTCCTCTTACATTGAGTGGGAACTTTGGAGAAATCCGCTCCAATCACTTCCACGGCGGACTGGATTTTAAGACAGGCGGAGTAATCGGTAAACCCGTTCGTGCTCTCGCTGATGGCTATATTTCGCGTATTCGTGTCACGAATGGATCGGGATATGTACTTGATGTCTGCTACCATAATGGTTATTCAACTATCAACCGTCACTTGAGTGGTTTTGTTTCTCCCATTGCCGAAAGGGTGGAGAAACTTCAATATGAAGAAGAGAACTGGGAAGTGGAGATTGTTCCCGAACCGGGAGAATATCCGGTGAAAGGAGGTCAGCAGATCGCATGGAGCGGAAATACCGGATATTCGTTCGGTCCGCATCTTCATCTGGATGTGTTTGAAACGGAATCGGGAGATTATATTGACCCTATGCCTTTTTTTCAATCGAAAATAAAAGATACGCGTGCTCCGAAAGCGGATGGCATCATGTTTTTTCCGCAACCGGGCAAAGGAGTTGTGGATGGAAAGCAGGAGAATAAAACGATTCTTCCCAATAGCGAACGGCCCGTGGAAGCATGGGGAGTGATAGGTGTGGGGATCAAAGCATACGATTACATGGATGGAGTGAATAACCATTATGGAGTTTATTCAGTTGTGCTTACGGTAGATGGAAATGAAATATTTCGTAGCACCGTAGATCGCTTCTCGCAGGAAGAGAACCGGATGATTAATTCCTGGACTTACGGGCAATATATGAAATCTTTCATTGATCCGGGCAACACTTTGCGTCTGCTAAAAGCATCGAATGATAACCGTGGCTTGGTGACGATTGATGAGGAACGGGACTATCAGTTCTTATATACATTAAAAGATGCTGTCGGAAACACTTCCAAATATAGTTTCACCGTACGGGGTCGGAAACAGCCGATTGAACCGTTGAATCATCGGGAGAAATATTATTTCACCTGGAATAAGACTAATTATTTGCAAGAACCGGGATTGAGCCTGGTTATTCCGAAAGGAATGTTGTATGACGATGTCCCCCTCAATTATCAGATGAAGGCGGATAGTGGTGCCGTTGCTTTTACTTATCAACTGAATGATAAGACGGTTCCATTGCATGCAGCTTGTGAACTTCGTATCGGGTTGCGTAGAAAGCCGGTTGCCGATACGACCAAATATTATGTAGCCCGTATCACTCCGAAGGGAGGAAAGTACAGCGTAGGCGGAAAGTATGAAGATGGATACATGAAAGCCGCTATCAGGGAGCTGGGAACTTATACTGTTGCCATCGACACCATTCCGCCGGAGATTATTCCTGTCAATAAGAACCAGTGGGGAAGAAACGGAAAGATTGTCTATCGGTTGAAAGATCAGGGGGCGGGAATTGCTTCCTATCGTGGAACGATTGATGGTAAGTATGCACTTTTCGGACGCCCCAATATTGTGAAATCGTACTGGGAATGCGTACTTGATCCGAAACACGTGAAGAAGGGCGGAAAGCATACTGTCGAGTTTACAGTGACCGATGGGTGTGGGAATGAAACGATAGCTCGTGAAAGCTTTGTTTGGTAAATTACTAAAAGTGAATCATATATTTATGAAAAGAAGAATTATTCTTTGTGCTGCCATGTTTATGGCAGCTATGGCGAACACTTTCGCTTGCACTAACCTGATTGTCGGAAAGAATGCGTCTGCCGATGGCTCGACGATTGTTTCCTATTCTGCCGACTCGTATGGCTTATTCGGAGAACTTTATCATTATCCGGCTGCTACCTATCCAAAAGGTACGATGCTGAAAGTTTATGAATGGGATACCGGCAAGTATCTGGGAGAAATAGAGCAGGCACGCCAGACTTACAATGTAGTCGGTAATATGAATGAATATCAGGTTACCATTGGTGAGACAACTTTCGGCGGACGTCCGGAATTGGCCGATTCTACAGGGATTATCGATTACGGAAGTCTGATTTATATCGGTGTGCATCGTTCGCGCACTGCCCGTGAAGCAATTAAGATCATGACCGACTTAGTGCAGCAATACGGCTATTATAGCGAAGGAGAATCCTTTACTATTGCCGATCCGAACGAAATATGGATTATGGAAATGATTGGTAAAGGTCCCGGAATTCGTGGAGCTGTTTGGGTAGCTGTACGTGTACCCGATGATTGTATCTCGGCTCATGCCAATCAGTCACGTATCCACCAGTTTGATATGAATGACAAGGAGAACTGTATGTACTCTCCGGATGTCGTTTCTTTCGCTCGTGAGAAGGGATATTTTAATGGAGTAAATAAAGATTTTAGCTTTTCGTTAGCTTATGCGCCTCTTGATTTTGGTGCCCGTCGTTTCTGTGAGGCACGTGTGTGGAGCTATTTTAATAAGTTCACAGATAATGGAAAAGAGTATCTTCCTTATATTGAGGGAAAGACTGATACTCCAATGCCTCTTTTCGTGAAACCGAAACATAAACTGTCTGTACAGGATGTAAAAGATATGATGCGCGACCACTATGAAGGTACGCCTCTTGATATTTCCAATGATTTTGGAGCAGGTCCTTATAAGACACCTTATCGCCTTTCTCCTTTGAACTTTAAAGTAGACGATAAGGAATATTTCAACGAACGTCCGATTTCCACTCAACAAAGCGGATTTGTATTTGTTGCACAAATGC
>OGEU01001507.1_pt1 | contig 19306 bp, 21 predicted proteins | sample 1570651 | NCBI WGS metagenome assembly OGEU01 (sample SAMEA2582129, study PRJEB24529) | metagenome | biome: Human gut stool | place: China | collected 2011 | reverse complement strand
GGACTTGTTGGATATCCGAATGTTGGAAAATCTACCATTTTATCAATGGTAACAAATGCAAAGCCAAAGATTGCAAATTACCATTTTACTACGCTTGATCCGTATGTAGGAATTGTAGACCTTGAGGGTACAAACGGTTTTGCACTTGCTGACATTCCTGGTCTTATTGAGGGTGCTTCAGAAGGAATCGGCCTTGGCTTCCAGTTCTTAAAACATATTCAGCGTACAAAAGTACTCATTCATGTAGTAGATGCAGCCTCCACTGAAGGCCGCGATCCAGTTGAAGATATTCGCACCATTCAGAATGAATTGGCATCATATGATCCAGAGCTGTTAAAGAAACCGGCTGTCATTGCTGCCAATAAGGTTGACGTTATTCAGACAGAAGATGGCGATGAAGATCCTATTGAGCGTTTAAAGAATACTTTTGAACCAGAAGGTTTAAAGGTATTTCCAGTTTCAGCAGCTTCAAATCAGGGCTTAAAAGAGCTTTTATACCATGTATGGCAGATTCTGTCTACAATGGATCCAGAACCGACTGTTTATGAAAAGGAATATGTTCCGGAATACGATCTTGGAAGCAATCTTCCTTATACAGTAGAAAAAACAGATGCACATTTATTTACAGTTGAAGGACCTCGTATTGAAAAGATGCTTGGCTATACAAACTTAGATTCTGAGAAGGGCTTTACTTTCTTCCAGCGCTTCTTAAAGGAGACAGGAATCTTAAAGGAGCTTGAAGATCTTGGAATTGAAGATGGCGATACTGTTAAGATGTATGGTCAGCACTTTGATTATTATCACGAGTAAAGAAAAAGGAGACTTTAAATGACAAGTAAGCAGAGAGCATATTTAAAGAGTCTGGCTATGGATCAGTCTGCGATCCTTCAGATCGGAAAGTCCAGCCTGACACCAGAAATTACCAGATCAGTAGACGAAGCATTAGAAGCACGTGAACTGATTAAAATTCATGTATTGAAGAACTGTTTTGATGATGGTTCTTCTATTGCTGAGGTATTAGCAGAGCGTACACGCGCAGAAGTTGTACAGGTAATCGGAAAGATGATCGTGCTGTATCGCCCGGCAAAAGAAGAGAAGAAGAGAAAGATCGTTCTTCCAAAATAATAATATACGGGAGGATCCATTTTATGGTTAATGATGAAATTCTTTACATCCGAAGACGCTTGAAAAAGAAGATGGATGAAGACCGCTTTGAGCACACCATTGGTGTTGCATACACATCTGTTTGTCTTGCAATGCGTTATGGAGAAGATCTTCACAAGGCAGAATTAGCGGGTCTTCTTCATGACTGTGCAAAATGTATCCCGGATGATATTAAACTTGATAAATGCAAACGCAACAATATTCCGATCACAAAGGCACAAGAACAAAGCCCATCTCTTCTTCATGCAAAGCTTGGCGCTTTTATTGCAGCTGACCATTATAGGATTAAAGATCAGGATATTTTAAATGCTATTGAGAATCACACTACAGGACGTCCGGCAATGAGTCTTCTTGAGAAGATTGTTTTTGTTGCTGACTATATTGAACCAAGGAGAAATAAAGCGTCAAACTTGTCCAAACTGCGTCAAATGGCGTTTATTGATATTGATCGCACCGTTTACGAAATTATGGATCAGACGCTTCGTTATCTGAAGGCAAAAAAAGTTCCGATTGACAGCCTGACAAAAAAGTCCTGTGATTATTATCGTGCGCTGTGTGGTGAAAAAGACGTAGAAAATGAAACAGAAAGGAACTGACTTATGGAAGTAAAGCAAAAGGCAGCATTGATTTACAATGCAATTGAGGATAAAAAAGGAAGCCGAATCAGTGTTCTTGATATCAGCGGTATTTCTGTTATGGCAGACTATTTTGTGATTGCAGATGCTGAGAATAACAATCAGCTGCAGGCAATTGCTGATAATGTAGAAGAGCAGATGATGAAAAATGGCAATCACTGCCGTATTGAAGGAAAATCAGAATCTGGCTGGGTACTGCTTGACTTTGGCGATATTATTGTTCATATATTCAATAAGGAAGATCGTTTATTCTACGATCTTGAGCGTCTTTGGAGAGATGCAATCTCAGTGTCAAAGGAACAGCTTGGCATTAAAGAAGCCGCTTTATAATTTACAGCACAAAAAGACCGTATCTTTGGAGAAAAGTCTCTAAGGATACGGTCTTTTTAGCTTTTAAGAAACAATCTTTGGACGGAACAGACTGATTACCTTTCCAATAATCTCAACATTATCAACGATAATCGGTTCCATAGAGCTGTTTTGAGGTTGCAAACGATAATGACCATCTTCTTTATAAAAAGTTTTAACAGTAGCAGAATCATCTACAAGTGCAACGACAATTTCACCATTCTGTGCGGTATTTTGCTTAGCAACAACAAGCTTATCACCATCAAAAATACCTGCTTCAACCATGCTGTCACCCTTAACAGTTAGTACAAAAACCTCTTTTCCCTGTGGAATCATATATGCCGGGAATGGTAAATAGGCATCGATATTTTCAATGGCAAGAATCGGCTGTCCGGCAGCGACTTTTCCAACCTCAGGAATATAGACAGTCTCTGTGCGAACAAGATTAAAACCATCATCAACAATTTCAATTGCTCTAGGTTTTGTTGGATCCTTGCGGATGTAACCATTTCTCTCAAGTGATTCAAGATGTCCATGAACGGAAGATGTAGATTTTAATCCGACAGCATCACAGATTTCACGTACAGACGGCGGATAACCTTTCTGCAGAACCTGTTGTTTTAAATATTCTAGTACTTCACGCTGCTTATTTGTGATTTTTCCATATGTCATAAATAAGTCCTCCTTTTTCAAGCTAAGCTATTAGTTATATATTGATAAGCATTGATTTATACTTGGAAGTAGTATAGCACAAATCAGAAGAAAATGCAAACAAAAGTTTGCGAAAATGTGTTCACATAGATTTCAATAGGATTATTTTATCACAAAAAGAGAGGGGCGTAAAGAAATTTACCGTTGCCGCGCTTTTTGTTTTGTGGTAAACTATACACTTGTGAAAGATTGACGTATAAAAATGACAATCTACGACAATGCAAGTCTTAATAAAGGAGAAAATTAAAGATTATGCTTAAAAAAATAGCAAAACGGGTAATATTACTTTTATGTACAATCACCGTTGTCGGAGTTTTATCTGGCTGCACTGAAACAATTCTTTCCCAAAACGGTCCAACCGCCATTTTTGTCGCAGGAAAATTAGATTCTGATAATACATTTTCCAAATCTGTGAATTGGCTGGAGAATACATTTTCCAAATTTGAAAATCTGGCAAAACATGGAGCAGAAGAGAAGTCATCAACATTTGTAATTCCAGATCAGTATCAAGTACTCTTAATTGGCAGTGATAGACGTGATGGTTCCTGGAATGGAAATTCTGACGTAATGATTTTAGCTTCATTAAATCGAAACAACAAGACAATTTCTTTTATTTCTTTCATGCGAGATACTGGTGTAAATGTTCCAAATGTTGGATATGGAAAACTTAATTGTTCTTTTGCCAAAGGTGGAGCAAAGCTGTTACAAAGCACACTTGAATCAAATTTTCAAATCTCGATTGATAATTACATCGCAACTGATTTTGTCAGCATGGCCGATATAATTGATTTATTCGGGGGCGTTGATCTTGATATAACAGATGCAGAGATTCCAGTAATCAATGGTTATATCAATGAAATGGCAACATTGAGAGGATTTGATCCGTCAGAATATCAGCTTTCAGCGGCTGGAACATTACATTTAAATGGTTTGCAGGCAGTTGGATATATGCGTGATCGTTATGTAGGAAGCAACGATTTTCAGAGAACCGAACGCCAAAGAATTGTTCTGCAAAAACTTCTTGAAAAGCTTAAAACCATGAATGCATTAGAAATATTGAAATTAGGTTCATCAATGACAAGCTTGTCAATTCAGCATAATTTTACAGCTGAGCAAATCGCTGGATTGACCACACTTGCTTTGGAATGCAGAAATTATACAGTGGTAATGGATCGTATTCCTTATGACGGATTATATACTTCAAATGGAGAAAATCTGGATCCTGTATGGCCAGAAACCATTGAAAAACTGCATGCAACAATTTATTAAAACAACGAGTAAAATGATGGTAACAAGTGTTTTTCAGGCCATCATTTTACTTCTAGACATATTTATTCGTTAAACTAGGGTTTCGCGAATAAATTGATATATCTCTTATTTTACCCCAAAATCAAAAAATTACATTTGGTTGGTTGATATATGGCTAACTTTTTGGTATAGTTAAAATTAGTTTAAAGTATTATGAAAGGAAAAATCATCATGAGAAAAAATTTTTTAATCATAGGCACGATTACTGCTGCATGTGCTGCTGTATCTGGCTGCGCTGAAAAGAAAGAAGGTCCTCAGACAATTATTATTGAGTTAGCTGATCCAGCTGATATAGAGGAATCTAGCATGGCTGATGAATCTGCAAGCACTGAGGTGCCTGAATCAGAATCTGAATCATTTGCAGAAGAAATAACTACAGATTCTGATGAAAGATATCCGCAAATTGAGGGTCTTTCAGACAATGTTACACTCTCCTACACTCAGATTGGGTCAGATGATCCTATTATCGGTCTTGTGATTGCAGATATTTTGCCAGATATTCATGCAAAAGATTTGGATATTACAAACGTTCAGGCTTACATAGATGATGAAGAGGTAGTTCCATACGGAGATGTTACCTTTAGCATGGATGTTGATCCTGATTCTCAGGTTGTCCTGTATAAATTGGATGAAAATGGAAAGATCGCATCAGAACAGCTGGAAGTTACAGATGGCACAGTCTCCTATCAGACTTCTAAATGTGGCCGTTGGCTTATAATCAACTCCCATTTAGAATCTGAGACAGAAACTGAAACTATGAAATCAGAATCTGAAACCGCAAGTAAATAACACAACAGGCAGAGGTGTATTTCCTCTGCCTGTTGTCTGTAATAATCAAACCTGACTGAGACGCAGGACTAATCATTCCAATCATTGTCGCTGTCATTTTGGAAATACTAAATGCACGGGCTGCCGCGTCCTCCAGTGTCAGTTTTTTTCTTGTTTTTGGCATCATGAACGGATTAAGAGCTGCAGTATAGCGTCCAAACTCCGTGTAACGCTTTGAATCATACTTCAAACCTGAATCAACATACTTTGGAGAAATTCCCACGGAGACCGCCAGTCGTGCAGCCTCATCACAAAGAGCTTTGTCCGGCGATACCAGAATGACACAACAGGACGGATATCTGTCAAGAACTTCCCGATAATCTTTCTGACATCCCGGACGCGGGATCACGTCACTGTCTTTAAAGATTATTTTTTCCCCTTCTGCATGTTGTAATCGGCCCGCCCTTTTTTGATCAGCTTTCGCAATTCTGTTTTGCGTGCTTCGTCATTGCAAACTTTCTGATTCAGATCTGACTCAATCGACGACAATAAAATATCCTTTTTCTTCTTATCCTCCTGTCCAAGAATCGTACATCCATGCTGACAAATATCCTCACTAAGTACGATCGGTGCCTGTGTCTGTGCATTGCGCGCAATTGTCAGGTTGTAGCGCCACTTTCTGTCCTTCTGTGAATCATCTTCACAATGTCCCCTGCCGAAAAATTTCCGTCTGTCTATTTTTGCCATGTCGTCTCTCCCTTCTTTTTGCCGATTACTGCATCATGGTGTCATCTGCGTTCCCCAAAATATTCTTATAAAACTCCAGGATCTTTTGATTGATTTCCACGGTATGGTCGAGGAATTCCAACTGTTTAATCATCATTTCAGCATTTTCTTTCTCAGCAAAAAGCTGAATCATGGCATCAACATTTGAATCATCCAGATCAGATATCAACTCACTTGATTTTCCTGACAGATAAAGTGTTACCGCTTTCTTATCTTTAGTGTTGTCTTCTTCATTGTCTTCTTTTTTGAAAAAATACATAATATTATCAGTTATCAGAAGAATGTTAACCGAAAGCAACACGTAATCGACTATCTTATATTCCACCAGAAATATCGGTGGAAACTCCGGCCATACACTTATCAAGAGACTAGCAGCTAAAATCATGCCGGAAACAATATAGCCAAGCACTGTCAAATTTCGACAGATCATCTTGCTCCGTGCTTGCTGATCCCGTCCGTATTACTGCAGGTATAATTAAAAAAGCACTCAAACAAAATACAAAGATAATGAGGAATAGCTTCAAGAACCCAGTGAATATCATGCTAAATTGCCCCAAAACTTCAAGCATATATCATCCTTCCTTTCTAACATCGCTAAGTTTTTGAGCTACAGAGGCTACACCAACACTAACACCACACTCTGGCAAAAATCAAAAGCAGGCTCAAAACCATAAGATAAGCAAAAATCTTCTGCAGGCTGTGTCTTCCAACAATCTTTATCTTCTGCCAAAAGCTCATTTTATCCAGAGCTTTCTCTGTGACTCCTATACAGCCTGGATACAACGCTTCCCGGCAGTCCATTTCCACCCCTCTCATAGTCGCGCTTAATCGTGCTTCCTGTATCAAGAGTGTCAGCATCTTACTCCTCCAAATCTTCTTATCCGGCAGCAGACAGATAAGCCCATCTGCTGCCATAATAATGCAACGCCAATTACTTTGTCGCACCACATCCGGAGCACTTGTAACCGGTAACCACGTCCTCATCCCATGCTGCCTGATCTACAACCTGCTCATTGTGACCTGTAGCCTCGTGATGAACCACTGTAGTCTCGGCCTCGTGATGAACCGTGCTATAGACTGCATCATGATGAACGGTATTGTAAACCGCCTCGTGAGGAACAGAACCGGTCTGTCTCTGTTCGTGATGCCAGCTGGACCAACAACCAGCTTCCATATGATCTCCCACGCTTTCTCCCGCACTAAACACATGACCGCATGCATTACAGATTGCGACCCAACTGTAAGTAGGCTCATCCCAGGCATCCTGAACAAGCACATTTTCATCCCAGGCATCCTTGGTAACAACAGTTTCATCCCAGGCTGCGGAATCCTGCACCCAAACCGTTTTGTAAGTTGCATCATGATGAACTGTGTTTGTTACCGGAACCCAGGTATGCGTATGAGCCGTTGTAGTTGGAGCCGTGGTTTCCGGTGCCTTAGTAGGTGTGGTTGTAGGAGCCGGCTTTGTTTCCGGTGCCTTTGTAGTCGGAACACCGGTAGTCTCAGGTGTACTCTCTGATGCGGCAGAGGTTGTCTGCACTGCTTCATCAGCAGGCTTTTCCTCCCCGCTCTCATTCTCTGTGTCAGCCGTCTCTGATGCCTTTAAATGGATTACAAGCCAGTGATTGGTATCCGAATACAGTCCGCATGTAGGCTGCGCGTATTCGCCAAAAGAAGCCTGCAGGGGCGTCTTAACAAGTTCTCCCTCCACAATGCCGTAATGGAATACGGTTGAGTTCTCTTTCATGGCAAGCTCAAGGCGGTATTCATTCTCTGCCGCGTCTGTTTCATCAGCGTTTTCCGGTGCATCGTATGTAATCTCATAGATGCCTGCAGCCTCATAATCAGTAATCGACTCATTCAGTGCAAGAAACTGCGCAATGACAGGCTCATCAGAATAGATTCCGTTTACCGTATAACCGTCATGGTCTGAAGCTGCCAGATCAAGATATGTGCCGTATGCTTCCCCGTTATCAACTTTCTGAAACTCTTCGATGCCTGCCTTTTCCAGATCAAGAATAAGATACGCATCTTCTGCCTTCTTATTTTCCTGCTCCGACGCAAATGCGCATACAGAAGCTGCCACCGCTGCCGTTGTTACCGCTGCAAAAACTCTTGTTTTTCTCATATCCTTTATATCCTCCATTATACTTTTTCAGATCCTTCTTAAGATCCTTTCATCATAAGTATGACATATCCCACAAGCTGCCGCAATGGGGGTACGACATTTTTTTTAACTTTTTCTCTAAGTTTAAAACCTTCTTTTGGGAAAAAGCAGTATAGCTTCCAGCGCATTATGGCAATACCATCGGCATCAAGCAGTGCCATTTCGCATGAAACCTTTTTGCCCGCATCATCCACACACTCCGCACAAAAGACCCCGTCAGTCATGGAAATGTTTATTCTCGTCTGTCTGCCACCCTCTGCCTCTTTTTTTAAAGCTTCATTCTCTTCCAAAATTTGTGTTCAACTGAGTCTTAACCCAAGAACTAATTGCACTATCATGGTCCTTTCCATTATAAAAGCAGAAGGATTGTGCATCATGTGTAGGAATCTACCGTAAAGGGTACCCATATCGGATACATACTGCTCTGTGAAGCAGTATTGATAACGGCTGCTCGGAATACGGTATACACTATTTCCAAGACTTTGTTGCTGTGGACAGATCGATCAGAGCTTCTTCCGTGGAAGCTTCTGTCTCTTCTTCAGATGCAGCATCAGTCTGCGCTTCTGTCTCAATTTCTGTTGTTAATTCTTCGTCCGGACCGCGGGTCTCATTGGCATCTGACTCCTCGGTATCTTCTCCGGACGGATCGACCTTGGCAGAAAGAGTGGTTTTCTCTTCCTCACAGGTCACTTCTGCGGTTGTTTCAGCAACAGTTGCCTGCACTTCGTCTGATACCTGTGTGGCTGTCTCAGACTGAACCTCTACAGACGAAGCTTCTTTGGTTGTTACTTCTTCGATTTGGCTTTCCACTGCTACGGACGACTCTGTTTCCGATGCCAGTGCAATATTTGGCATCTGGAAGGTCGTTGTGGCTGTCATGACGATTGCCATTAACGTTGAAGTCAACTGTCTCGCATTTGGCTTCTTTGAACTTCGCATAAGTCTTTCCCTCCTTGTTTTTGTTTTTTATGCAAACGGGTTTTACCCCGAAAGCAATCACTGCTATTGCCCTTTACGACAACAAAAAACACCTCTCAAACAAACCGCTTTTCGCAAATCTGCCTGAAAGGTGTTTTTTTCTATGATTGAAGTTAATCTTTTTTATAATTGACGTTACTTTGTAGCACCACAACCAGAGCATTTGTATCCGGTTGTTACCGTTTCATCCCATGCTGCCTGTGTCACGACTGTCTCATAGTGTCCGGTTGCTTCATGATGAACAACTGTTGTTTCTGCATCGTGGTGGATTGTAGTATAAACGGCATCGTGATGAACCGTGGTTGTTTCTGCGTCATGGTGAACTGTGCTATAAACAGCGTCATGATGAAGAGTACTTGTCTGTATCTGTTCATGATGCCAACTTGACCAACATCCTGCCTCCATATGTACACTAACGTCTTCACCTTCGATAAATCTGTGTCCACATCGATTGCAAATGGCTACCCATTCATACACTGGCTCATCCCACGCTGCACTATCCTCTTTCCACACCTGGCTTGTAACTGCATCATGGTGGACAATTTTTGTTACTGCGACCCAGTTGTGGGTGTGCGCAGTGGTAGTTGGTGCCGGAGAAGTATTAGGGGGTGCAGTTGTTGCAGCAGTTGGCGCTACTGTAGCAGCTGTCTCCGATGCTTTTGTGGTTTGAGCCGGTTTCGTCGAAGCAGGCTTGGTTGTTTCAGGTGCTTTTGTCGTTGGCTTGGTTGCTGATTCAGAAGACGATTTTTCCGATGGTTTTGATGGTTTTGTCGGGTCTGCCTTTGCGACATCTTGTGATGTTGTTTCAGAAGTATCCTCATCCACTTTTCCTTCCAGTGACCGGGAGGCTGCTTCGTCGGTTTCTTCTTGGTTTTCAACGGCTGCACTTGATTCGTTTGGTGTAGACACCTCTGGTGTCAGATGTACAATCAGCCAGTGGTTAGTATTTGCATCCAGGCTGACAGCCGGAGCGCCGTACTCATTTACGAAGGAATCAACAGCAACTTTTTGAAGAGTTCCATCTGCCATGCTGTAATGCACGACATCGGCTCCCTCCTCCTGATGCAACAAAAGTCGGTACATTCCGCTTTCATCTGCCTGCTGTAAAGAGGCTACTTCGCAAAATTCGACGGCTGAGTATGTATCATACCCGGCATACTGATCAAGCAGGTAAGAAATCATTGGCTCCCCTGCGTGAATGTCAGAAACGGCATATGTCAATGTACCGGCAATATCAGGATCAGTTTGGGACAGATTACTCTCCAACTCATCCAGTTTGTCAAAGTAAGCAACTTTGGCTGCATCAACTGATGAGAGGGACAAATAGTAAGGGAGCGTTTCTTCCGATACGGAAGACTCCGACTGATCCGCCAATTCCGTTGACATTTCCAACTCATCCTGCTCGGACAGGCTTGATGAGTCTTCTGTTAACTGCGTATCGTCAGGAATCAGGGCATCCACGTTGTTTTGAGCTTGGTCAAGTGGAATGCCTGCCAAATCAATAATCATGTACCGATCAGTTGCCTGCATTGTAGGCTGCATTTCCTGTGTTGCAATCGCCTGAGTTGCAAAAAAAGCAGTATTACCTGCAAGGACTCCTGCAAGGATTGTAGTAAATCGTCTTTTCATCATAGAAATTTTTCCTTTCTCTTGTCAACACTGTCTTTTCGTGCGATAATACCAGAGTATCGCACAAACGGCGTGAGATTACTTTTCTTCTGCATCATAGCAAAAAAGAAATACTGATGCAAGCGGGAGTCAGTAGTAATTTCTTTTGGAATGTTGCCAAGAGAAAGGTAATTTGCGAAAATATTCGTTTTTCAAGGTGCAAAAAAATAGGATAGAATAAAGATTGTAATGTTGCTATGCTTTGACTGGTCGTCTATACAGGCGGGCCTCGAAAGCATCCGTGCTCGATCAATATCTTCATTTTTTAAGCACCTCCGTCCCTCTTGTCAAAAATTAACCATGCATCGACAACTGCCTGGATTGCATTGCGAACGTCTTTGCCATCGTCCGGTAAGTCCGGGCGACACGCGAAAAAAATCTTGCCATCTGTTGTAACAGCAAGATCATATATATCGTCAAGGTTGGATCCTTCTTCTGCTACCAGATAGTTTGCAAGATCATTATGGTTTTCGCTTCGTTTACCCGTGATTGCCAGACGATTTTTTTGATATCGGCTACCGCTGGGATCAATCCTTGTGTTACATCTTTCGTCCCTTCGCTGGACAGCAAGCCGGAAAGGGGATATTTTTTGCAAATGATAAGCATATTGACTCCTCCCCCAAGTGTGTCGTTTTGCTCGTACCCCCCTTTTCCAAGACTTGTATTGTCGTATAATTCTGATTATACGACAAGATGTTGTATTTTCCTCGGTTTTGACCTATAATAGATTTATAATTAGATAATGTCGCTCATCGAATCAGTATCCCGGTTGTTGGCACCAACCGCTTATGGAAACAGCGTGCTATGCACCGTATGTGTGTGGAGACTTAATGAAAGGTAAGACTTATAGTTATGAAACTACAAAAATTATACCGCTATGTACGTCAGGCAGCAGATGAATATAATTTAATTGAAGATGGAGATAAAATTGCAGTGGCAGTCTCCGGTGGAAAAGATAGTCTGGCATTATTATATGCACTGGCTGGTCTCAAACGCTTCTATCCCGCTTCTTTTACTATTTGCGCAATTACTATTGATATTGGCTTTGGAATGGATTTTACGCCTGTTCAGAGGCTTTGTGATGAACTTGACGTTCCATTTTTTATTTGTAATACGCAAATAAAAGATATTGTCTTTCATCCTGAAAATCCAAATGGATCTTGCTCTTTTTGTGCGAATCTTCGTCGTGGTGCACTGATTTCAAAAGCATTAGAACTTGGCTGTACAAAGTTGGCTCTTGGTCACCATAAAGAAGATATTATATATACAATGATGATGTCTATGCTGTTTGAGGGGCGTTTTTATACCGTATCACCATATACTGCATATGATGATAGTCAAATTGCTGTAATTCGTCCACTTATTTACGTAAGTGAGGGTGAAATTAAAAACTTTGCACAGCAATATCAGCTTCCCGTTATTAAAAACCTTTGTCCGCGCGATGGTCATTCTGCAAGAAGTGATATGGAGCCACTTATGAAACAATTAACATCTATCTATCCAGATGCCAAGGATCGCTTTTTTCATGCTATTGAAAATGGCAATATTGATGACTGGACAGCTGCACGCACACATATGGACGTAAAACAGTTGATCCAGAATAGAAAAATGCAAGAAAAAACACTAGATAAAGCTAAAAATTCCGCAAAAGCAGTTCAGTCAGGAGGTGAATTGTAAATGGGAGTTAATTCATACAGTGAGCAGATTGATATTGATAATACATACCGCCTGCGAATGCTAATCAGTACTCTTCCGCCCTATGCAAAAGATTATTTTCGTGGTATCCAGCCTCATACAGAATCGCGCACCCGAATTGCTTATGCATACGATTTAAATGTATTTTTTTCATATTTGCATGAAAATAATCCTATTTTTGCTCAAAAGGAAATTCGTGATATTACATTAGACGATTTGGAGAAGCTTCGTCCCACTGATATTGAGGAATATCTGGAATATTTGCAGGCATATACGGATCCACAAAATGAAGGAAGCAATAATACAAAAACAAACCATGAATTAGGATTAAAACGAAAGCTTGCTTCTCTTCGCTCTTTCTATCGATATTTTATTCAGCATGAAGATATTATGTATAACCCTGTTGATCTTGTAACTATGCCAAAGGTACATGATAAGGCAATTACAAGGCTAGATATCGATGAAGTGGCATTGCTGCTAGATCAGGCAGAAAGTGGTGATAAACTATCTGAGCGAGAACAACGTTTCCATGACAGGACAAAATTGCGTGATGTAGCGCTTCTTACATTAATGCTTGGAACAGGCATCCGAGTATCTGAATGCGTAGGCTTAAATATTGATGACGTTGATTTTAAAAATGATGGTATTCGCATTCATAGAAAAGGCGGTAAGGAGGTTGTTGTTTATTTTGGAGATGAAGTTGAAAGTGCTCTTCTTTCATACATTGAAGAACGTAAAAAAACAGAGGCTGTAGCTGGTCATGAGGAAGCTTTATTTTTATCACTTCAAAAAAAACGAATCAGTGTAAGAGCTGTTGAAAAGCTAGTAAAAAAATATGCTCAAACTGTTACAACAGTTAAACATATCACACCTCATAAGCTGCGCAGTACCTACGGAACAAATTTATATCGCGAAACTGGCGATATTTATTTGGTAGCAGATGTTCTTGGACATAACGATGTGAATACAACAAAAAAACACTACGCTGCTCTTGAAGATGATAGACGACGCGGTGCAAGAAATGCGGTAAAGCTTAGAGATTAACAAATAAAGTGAAGTAAAATAAGTAAAAAAAATTTTGACAAAGTGAAAAAATAGCACTTTATGAATTAAAAGCTATGTCAATAGAGAGTTCCTATTTGACATAGCTTTTGGTATTAACATAACTTTGCAAGTCTTATGCAGGCTCAACTCTGCTCAACCATTACACGGCATTTCTGATGCCAGAAGGCAATGCCATACTTTAGGATCTTTTTGCATCCGTCTTTTTGCAGACTCTGGATATAGTTTCTGGTATTGATCTGATTAAGTGCATCACGACAGTCCCTTTCGAGACCACTCTCGATTTTGCTGTACTTTAACTCGATCACAATACCTGTGATTAAATCATTTTCCCTTGCTCTTATCATGATGTCACTGAATCCGTCGCCTGATTCACGATTTGACTCGGCTGACCATCCGGCTTGATAACCAAAGATTCCCAAAAGAAGCCCGTGGTAAAAGTTCTCCTGAAGCGACTTGACAAAGGAATCACGAATGCTGACGGTCTTTGCCATATATTCAGCAAGAAGATGTTCAACACTGCCGGCATCAGCTCGAAGCATTGCCTCACAAAATTTTCCAAGCAGTTCCCTGTTCCCGGAAACCTCCTGTTTAAAACGACTCAGTATACGGTTAATCATAACATTTTGGATCTCACGGTTAGGAATTGCAAGCCTGTAGCGGCTGTCTCCTACTCTTCCACGCTGGGTAAGATACCCGGTCATAAAAAGTGTACTCCAGAGATTGTCGGCATTTGCATACAGATCCTTATATGTGATCATCTCATTAACGTCTCTGTCAACATAGTCTCCATTTACCAGACGTTCCAGTTCATCCTTTATAAGACTGCCCGGCTGATCCATACCGTCTATCAAATGGTCAATCACATCATTACCGCTTGTATTCATCCAGTAATTTTTCACCCTTGCATTTGGATTCCTGACGTGATCCCTGCAATAATTAACGACATCCCATGGGCAATATACATCTGCATTTCCGAAACGATAACCGTCGTACCATTCTTTTACATCACCAAAATGACCTTCAAGTCCATAATAACAGAGTATCTCTCTGACTTCATTATCCGTAAATCCAAAAGACTCATCAAAATCCTCATCTGTGATAGAGTATACTGAAAAGTTGTTAAGTCCCGTAAAGATACTTTCCTTTGCAATACGCAGGCATCCGGTCAGAACTGCAAACGCAAGGCTTTCGTTTGTTTTAAGCACATTTCCAAACAGATTGCTTATTAAAAGTACCATCTTGTCGTAATAGCCCTGCATATAGGCTTTTTGTAATGGTACATCGTACTCGTCAATAAGAACAACCACTTTTTGACCGTATTTTTTTTCAAGAATCATGCTTAACCATACAAGACTTGACTCAAGTGTCTTTGCTGTCATCTGGTCTGACAGCAGATCTTCAAGCTTTTTCTTTTCAAAAGCAGATAACTTTGGATCTTCTATCAGAGACATAAATCGAAATGTCTCACGATTGATCACATCTACCAGTTGATCAACCGCTTCTTTATAGGAACTTGCTCCTACACTTTTTAAGCTAATTGAAATTACAGGATATCTTCCCATATACTGCGCACACAGTTGAGTGCTCTCTGAAATATGCAGTCCTTCGAACAGCGACGGATCAGTTCCAATCTCAAAAAAACTTTTCAGCATACTCATATTCAGCGTTTTCCCGAACCGACGTGGACGTGTAAATAGTTTGACCTTGCTACCCTCTTCAAGTACCTGTTCTATCAGCAGTGTCTTATCCACATAGTAGTATTCATACTTTCGTATTTCCTCAAAACTTTCAATTCCAACCGGAAGTTTAATTCTCGTCTCCATACAAACCTCCCTTTCGTTTCTTGTATTGTAATTGTCATTGTATACGACAATTACAATATTTTCAAGCTCAAAAAGGGCAGAAACAGCATCTGTCTCTGCCCAACTGAACGCTGACGCAGCGTTTCTTCAGAAGGATCCATACGATTGAGTTTTTTAATGAAATCGCTTTTAAGTATTGCAAAAGATTGAAACTATAGGATTTAAAGGATCTGTGAAGAAATCAACTTCACGGATTCAGGATAATTTTCATTTGCAGAAACGCATTCAAGAATGTCCTTCGCAAGATATGATTCCAGATAATATCTGTACTGTTTTCGAAGTGCAATCTTTCTTTCATTTCTAGTATCACATCTTCGATGCTGCTATTTTGCAATAACTCATCTTATAATATCATGATCCTGAAGCACTTTCTCAACTACCGTTCCATGAATGACATGAAGCAGAGGCTTCTTTAATGCATTCAGCGGTCCTGGCAGCTGGATATCAAGCGGAGACTTGCCATCCATGAGCTTTACAGAACTGTCAAGCAGTTCACGAATATCATATACACTGCCCCATACCTCCGGAACACCTCTGTCTACACCAAGCAGTCCATAAACAGCTTCCATAGCAGTTCTTACAGAATATTCTGTAGTGAATACAGTGTCGCGAGGTGTGTCAGCAAACTGACCTAAGAATGCGAAGTTTACGCAGCCATCCGGGATAACATCCGGGCGGTCGCCCTTTGTACGCGGCATGAAGAATGCAGTGATATATGGCATCATGGTTGGTACGCAGACTGCACTGTTCTCAGCGAGCTCTGGGATCTGATCAGTCGGAACACCTAAATGATACAGCCACTCTTCTGTGATTTCTTTACCTGTACACTCTCTCATTGGCTTCTTAACAAAGTTGCCTGGCTTATCTGTAAACAGACCATATACCCATACGCAAACCTTGTCCTTATCCTGTGTCTTGAACTGTCCCTGACGGTTGATTGTCCAGCTTAACAGCCAATTAGAATCTACGCAGCTTACAATACCTCCAGTTACAACGTTTCCTGTTTTCGGATCACGCTTGCAGATATCAGTGATATATGGAATAATCTTGTCATCCAGGGTAGTAACGGTAGCAGATTCCCAGTTTGTCTTTGTAATATCGGAACAGAATTTCTCCGGATGACCAAAGGACGGATCCTGCTTTGCGATATTCTTCCACAGATTCCAGCAGCCACTTGTGCGAACCTCTGCATCTCCATTCGGTGCATGATTCTGATCACCGTAAATAGTACCTTCTGTACAGCTTCCGTTTGTAACGAATACAAGATCGTTTTCTGTCAAAACAATACCCTTCTCAACGCCATGCTCTTTGCACTCAATTGCAGATGCAATCTTCTTTCCATCCTTAAATTCAAAAAGAAATGTTTCTCCTGCATCCATTGTGCGAACTTCTATTTCTTTACCTATCTGAAGTGTCTGTAAAGCGTTCATGCACGAGTCAACTGTTTGTTTATCTGTGATTTCACACTCATTATGCGTTTCTCCATCCTGTATATATCGAAGCTTTACGGGAGAACCAATATAATTGGCTATATCAGTCAGTTCCCCACTCCCGCAAGAAAAACCGGATTGTGTATTTTCCGTCTGTTTTGTTTGGATAGAAGACTTTGCATTATTGCATGAAATGCATCCCACACCAGACAATATGCAGCATAAAAAAAGAGAGCCAGCTTTTTTCATCCATATTTTATAGTTTTGCATTCACAACTCCCTCCTTTTCCTATTGATATAGAAAATATATTTTGTATAAACCTTAGTAAAATTATAGGAAATGGAATATAAAAAGTATATAAGGGAACCCCGTCAAATCACTAAAATTTAGATGGCGGAGTTCCGCCATTACAAAATTTGTAAAAAAAATACCCTTCAGATGTTAGATTTTCTTATCTAACGCCTGAAGGGCTATACAAAACAGCTTAACAAATATTCAGATCAAAATTATTTATTATAAAAATTCGGATGCGCATTGCTTGAATTCACTTCTCTCCTTTCATAAATCGCAGATATATGTCGTTCTAACGTCCTTCTGGAAACAAACAGGCTTTCTGCTATCTCCTGATTATTATCTTCCGTATTGACGAGGCGGTCAAACACCTCACTCTCTCTTTCTGTAAAAGAAAATAACTCTGAAAAATTCCTCAACTTCTCCTCATCATTAATTTCCTCAGTCACCGTTGCGATGAGTTCTTCTAAAAAGATTTTCTTTTGGAAAGTATACATAACTGCCACAATACTGACTGCCACAAACAAAACAAGAATCAGAACAATCGTGACAAGGTCACAATCTGATGACAACAGTAGCAAAACAGGATTAGCAATGACGGCGGCAGTCATGTTGTTGACTGCCCTTCCCATTCCTGCCCATAACTTTGGAACCTTCATATATCGGGAAATTTCCATAAAACCGCAGGTAAAAAACACAGAGAAAAATCCTGTTGACAAATAGAAAACAATAAGTCCTACCAAAAACGATCCGGAAAATCTCAGTACAGCAATACATATCGTGGACAATACCATCACACAATACATAATGATTCCCATATATTTTCGGTTTTTAAAGTCAAATACAAAACCCGCCACCAATCCGCTGAATGCCAGCAGAATTCTCGGCCATTGACCAATATCCATTTCTCCACTGGAATGTACAAGTGTTACTGCATTATCAAGAGTGCTGAAAATACAGGTCATCAACAACACAAGCAGAATCAAAAGGATACCGACAATCTTTCCATTGACATCGTTACCCTCTTCATCACTTAAAGAGAGATTGGTCTGAACTTTGTCCTCTTTGCAGTAATCCCATTTAAGCAGCAAGGCAATAAGAATCAGCAGAAACACAAATAAAACAATCATCTCTGCAAGCTCTGAACGAATCAGGTTGTTGTTCACAAACTGAAGCAGAATGCCAAGCGCATAAGAAATTCCCACTGTTCTCGCTAAGTACTGCTCTGTTTTCATTCTACACATAGAAGTATAAAAAGCAGCACTGCCAGTTAGCCCAAGAAGTAAAAACAGAACAAGTCCAGCAAAAAAAACAGCCGTATAAGTCGTTCCCATATAAATGAAAGCCATACATAAAACAGACAATAGAGCAATAAAAATAAAACAGACTTCTTTCAACCGGTCTTTGCAAAAGTGTTCAAACAATGCGTAGAGTACAAACCCAGCTGCACTGACACCTAGCGCATAATTTTGTGCCAGTACTGTTTGATCTTCCGATACGATATGCGAAAGTACATTCACAAAAAAATACTCCACCCCTAATAACAAGAACGTAAACAATCCCATCAGGGTAACTGCATATATGTAAGAATCCCTTTTATTAGAATCTATGCTATGTGTGATTTTAGTTAAAATCATATCCACTTCAAAAATCTCCTTTATCTGCGATTGTTATAAGCTCACATCAAAACTGCACCAGGTCTCCTTCGTATCATCAGCACCAGTGACATATCCCACACTTAAATCATAGATTTTGAAGTGGGGGCTTCTTGCTCAATGGCTCTACGATAATTTATGTTTTCGACTGACTCTATTATACCATGAATCACGTTGTCGAATAAGTGTTTTCTTTTGTTTTTAAGCAATTTATCTGCCACATCCACGCTCCGAACTCTGTTCTGCGCCATATCTATTCCTTCTTTTCCAATAAATGCAGTCTTTTTCCCAAGGTTTTGTAACATTGACAGCACATTACAAGGGGCTCCACCGGGATTTGCCTGCAATACTGGATTCCCCCGTACACTGATTCCATTTTCCGTAAAATCCACTAATAACTCTCCTAGTGCCACAACATCAAACGTTTTCATACTGTCACCTCCCTAATCAACTACAATTTCGTATTTCTGAATATTAACAACTGCCTTACCATCACAAATAAAACTGATTCCGTCAGCCTCTATTGGTTGGTACACTGCTCTTACACCCGGTCATACTTAATACTAGTAATCCCACTGTTAGAACAGCCATTATTCGTCTTCTCATTCCTATTCCCCTTTTCGACAAATTATATAATACTGTTTTTCAAGTTGCGTAACCGGTAAAGTAACCGGTTATTATAAAATTGAATTTCTTCTTATTTTCTGTTATCCTTAGTGTAGCATTATAAGAATTACTGTAATTACACATTAGGAAGGTATTTGTTATGGAAGG
>OGEU01001485.1_pt1 | contig 19537 bp, 16 predicted proteins | sample 1570651 | NCBI WGS metagenome assembly OGEU01 (sample SAMEA2582129, study PRJEB24529) | metagenome | biome: Human gut stool | place: China | collected 2011 | reverse complement strand
GAAGTAACCACATGAGGTAAACTACGTTGCGTTAGCAACGGTTTTACGAATGGGGGGGTCTGAATAGTTACATAATTTCTTAATTATTCATCATCTTCATTTTCTTCTGTTGGAAAAATAACTTCTTCGTCTTCCTCATCATTTTCCTCCGGTACTAACATACCATCATCCTGAGGATCCTCAAGATTTTCCAACTCTTCATCACTGATTTCCTCATCACCGTTGGAAACCTTTTCACGTACCTTGGCAATCTGGGCTACCGTTACTCCATTATCCAGATTAATCAGCTTGACACCGGATGTAATTCTTCCAAGAATGGATACATCAGACATCGGGATCTGAATAATAATTCCTCCGGTAGTAATCAGCATAATTTCATTTTCATCATTGACTGCCTTTACACCAACTACATAGCCGGTCTTATCCGTGATTTTATAACACTTCACTCCCTTGCCACCACGTTTCTGTACCGTAAACTCCTCAAGAAAGGTACGTTTTCCCATTCCTTTCTCAGAAACAATCAGAAGAGAATCACCCTGATGATCCAGCTGCATTCCTACGATTTCATCCTGGTCATTAAGGCTCATACCAATTACACCCATAGATGCTCTTCCGGTAGAACGTACATCGGTTTCCTTGAACCGGATACACATACCAAATCTGGTTACCAGAATAATTTCAGTATCCTTATCTGTTACCTTAACTTCAATCAATTCATCATCTTCCCGCAGATTGATTGCAGTAAGTCCATTCTTACGTACATTACTGTATTCAACTACACTGGTTTTCTTTACAATACCCTTCCTAGTTACCATGAACAGATTTTTATTTTCTTCATAATCCTTAATTGGAATAATGGCACTTACCTTCTCACCCGGATTCAGTTGCAGCAGATTCACAATGGCAACTCCACGTGACGTACGTCCGCTTTCCGGAATTTCATAGGTTTTCAACCGGTAAACCCGTCCAAAATTTGTAAAGAACATAATATAGTGATGTGTTGTTGTCATCAGAAGATCTGCAATAAAGTCATCTTCGATGGTCTGCATACCCTTAATTCCTTTACCACCACGGTGCTGTGATTTGAAATTATCAATGGTCATTCTCTTCACATATCCTAAATTAGACATTGCAATGATGGTATTTTCATTTGGAATCATATCTTCCACACTGATATCATAGACATCATAACCGATCTTACTCTTCCTGTCATCTCCGAATTTATCGGAAATCTCCTGAATTTCAGTACGGATAACACCAAGTAATACCTTTTCATCTGCAAGAATTTCTTTTAATCTTGCAATTCTTGCCAGTAACTCCTGATGCTCGTTCTCTAACTTTTCTCTTTCCAGACCGGTCAGAGCACGCAGTCTCATGTCAACAATGGCCTGCGCCTGAACCTCGGTTAATCCGAACCGTGCCATTAAGCTTTCTTTTGCAATCTGCGTTGTCTGGCTTCCACGGATAATCTGGATCACTTCGTCAATATTATCAAGAGCAATCAGTAATCCCTGTAAAATATGGTCACGTTCTTCAGCCTTCTTCAGCTCATACTTCGTTCTTCTGGTAACAACATCTTCCTGATGCTTAATATATTCCTTCAGCATATCCAGAATATTTAATACCTTCGGCTCATTATTCACCAGAGCCAGCATAATAATACCAAAGGTATCCTGCATCTGTGTATGCTTAAACAGCTGGTTTAAAATGATATTGGCATTTACATCACGACGTAATTCAATTACAATCCGCATACCCTCACGATCGGATTCATCACGAAGATCAGTAATTCCATCAATTTTTTTCAGCTTCACAAGCTCTGCAATTTTTAAAATCAGGTTTGCCTTATTTACCATATAAGGCAGTTCCGTTACAATAATTCTTGTTTTGCCGTTTGACATGGTTTCCATATCCGTAACTGCACGGACACGAACCTTTCCACGTCCGGTACGATAGGCTTCTTCACAGCCTCTCGTGCCAAGAATGATACCTCCTGTCGGAAAATCCGGTGCTTTGATAATGGAAATGACTTCATCAATATCGGTCTGGCGGTCCTCCAAAATCCGGTTATCAATAATTTTAACAATCGCATTAACCACTTCCCGTAAGTTATGGGGAGGAATGTTCGTTGCCATACCTACTGCAATACCGGTTGTACCATTTACCAGAAGATTCGGATAACGGCTTGGAAGAACAGCCGGCTCCTTTTCTGTTTCATCAAAGTTTGGTACAAAATCAACGGTATCCTTATCAATGTCGGCAAGCAGCTTCATGGAAATTTTACTTAATCTTGCTTCTGTATAACGCATGGCCGCCGCGCCGTCACCATCAACGGAACCAAAGTTACCATGTCCATCTACCAGAGGATAACGGAAGGACCATGGCTGTGCCATATTAACCAGCGCACCATAAATAGAGCTGTCACCATGAGGATGATATTTACCCATGGTATCACCAACGATACGGGCACTCTTACGATGCGGCTTATCCGGTCCGTTATTTAATTCAATCATGGAATAGAGCACTCGTCTTTGTACCGGCTTCAAACCGTCCCTTACATCCGGCAATGCACGTGATGCAATAACGCTCATTGCATAATTGATATAAGAGGTTTCCATGGTTTTCTGTAAATCCACATCATGAATTTTATCAAAAATATTGTCTTCCATGCTTGTCTCCATTTCGAAGAAATTTTGTTAGATATCCAGGTTGTTTACAAACTTTGCATTTTCTTCAATAAATTCCCGTCTCGGTTCTACCTTATCACCCATTAAGGTAGTAAAAGTCAGATCTACTTCGGATTCGGTTTCTTCATTCATGGATACACGAAGGAGAATTCTCCGCTCCGGATCCATGGTAGTTTCCCAAAGCTGTTCCGGATCCATTTCTCCAAGTCCTTTGTAACGTTGGATTTTATTATTCTGATCGCGTCCAACTTCTGTAAGAATCTGATTCAGTTCTTCATCACTGTATGCGTACCATACATTTTTATTTTTCTCAAGCTTGTAAAGAGGAGGCTGTGCAAGATAAACATGTCCCTGCTTGATCAGCTCCGGCATAAACCGGTAAATAAAGGTCAAAAGTAAGGTTGCAATATGCGCACCGTCCACATCGGCATCAGTCATTAAAATAATCTTATGATAGCGAAGCTTGCTGATATCAAAATCGTTATGAATACCGGTACCAAATGCAGTAATCATCGCTTTGATTTCCGCATTCGCATAAATCTTATCCAGTCTTGCCTTTTCTACATTAAGAATCTTACCACGAAGCGGAAGAATAGCCTGTGTAGCACGGCTTCTTGCGGTCTTTGCACTTCCACCTGCGGAATCTCCCTCTACAATGTAAATTTCACAATTCTTCGGATCCTTATCGGAACAGTCTGCCAGTTTACCGGGAAGAGATGCCGTTTCCAGAGCGGTCTTTCTTCTGGTTAAATCTCTTGCTTTCCGTGCAGCATCACGGGCACGCTGCGCCAGGATTGATTTTTCACAGATGGTCTTGGCTACCATCGGATTCTGTTCCAGATAATAGGTCAGCTGCTCACTTACAATACTGTCTACCGCTGTTCTTGCTTCAGAGTTGCCAAGCTTCTGCTTAGTCTGTCCTTCAAACTGGGGATCCTCTATCTTAACACTGACAATCGCAGTTAATCCTTCACGAATGTCATCACCGCTTAAATTAGGCTCACTGTCCTTTAATAATTTGGCACTTCTTGCATAATCATTAAATGTTTTCGTTAATGCATTACGAAAACCGACCAGATGGGTACCACCCTCCGGTGTATTAATGTTATTTACGAAGCTGAAAGAGCTTTCGTTGTAAGAATCGTTATGCTGCATGGCAACTTCCACATATACATTATTCTTCTTGCCTTCAAAATAAAGCACATTTTCATACAAAGCTGTTTTACTGCGGTTTAAGTAAGTAACGAATTCCTTAATACCACCTTCATAATGGAATTCCCTCTCAACCGGCTTCTGATCTTCTTCCACACGAAGATCACGAAGAATAATATGGAGTCCCTTCGTTAAGAATGCCATTTCTCTTAAACGCTGCTTTAATACATCAAATTCATATACCGTTGTTTCTGTAAAAATTGTTTCATCAGGTTTGAATGTAACGGTAGTACCGGTCTGTTCTTTCTCACAGGTACCGATTTCTTTCAAAGGATAGCATACATGTCCTCTTTCATAGCGCTGCTGATAAATTTTGCCGTCTTTATAAACCTTAACTTCCAGCCAATCAGACAATGCATTCACAACAGAAGCACCTACACCGTGCAGACCACCGGATACCTTGTATCCTCCACCGCCGAATTTACCTCCGGCATGAAGAATTGTAAATACTACTTCCACAGCAGGAAGTCCTGCTTTATGATTAATTCCAACCGGAATACCTCTTCCGTTATCCACAACAGTAATGGAATTATCCTCATTAATGGTTACAATAATCTTATCACAATAACCGGCCAGGGCTTCATCTACGGCATTATCTACAATTTCATACACCAGGTGATGTAATCCTCTGCTGGAAGTAGTACCAATATACATGCCAGGTCTTTTACGAACTGCTTCGAGACCTTCCAGAATTTGTATCTGGTCAGCTCCATAATTATTCTGTTCCATGACTTGCCTCCACTTTTCCGTTTTCTACCCTGAATACCCGGTCTATTTCAAAACGGTTATTAATAAACTCATCCAGACCTGTACAGGTAATAATGGTCTGAATATCACCAATACTGTTCAATAAATAATTCTGCCGGTTGCTGTCTAACTCTGACAAAACATCATCCAGCAGTAAAACAGGAGTATCTTTTGTAATTTTCTTTACCAGTTCAATCTCTGATAATTTTAAAGAAAGTGCAGCGGTACGCTGTTGTCCCTGAGAACCATATTTACGAATATCAATTCCGTTCACCAGAAAAGAAAAGTCATCTCTGTGAGGTCCTACCGAAGTAATTTTGGCACGGATATCTCTTTCCTGGGAATCCTTCATCTTTTGTTCAAAATCTTCAATCGAAACATCCGGTTCATACTGAATCACAATCTGTTCCCTGCCACCGGATAATTTACTGTGAATCTCTCCTATAATTTCACTTAACTGTCTGGCAAAAATCTCACGTTTTTCAATAATCTTGCTTCCGTAGGAAACAAGCTGTGAATCCCATATATTCAGTGTTTCACTTAATCCCGGATTAAAATACATATCCTTAAGGAGTTTATTTCTCTGATTAATGATTTTATTATAATTGTTCAGGTTATAAAGATAAAAATGATCCAACTGGCAAAGCTCCATATCTGCAAAACGTCTGCGCTCTGCAGGACCGTCCTTGATAATGGATAAATCCTCCGGAGAAAAGAAAACAACATTCAATAATCCTAACAAATCCGCTGCTTTCTTAATCTTCTGTCCATCAATGGCTATTCCCTTTGACTTATTCTTACGAAGATGCATATCCACACGCTGTTCCACACCATCTTTTTCAAGATAGGTACGGATATGAGCCTCTTCTTTATCAAAGTTGATGATCTCTTTATCCTTACTTCCCTTATGTGATTTTGTCGTAGCAGAAACATAGATTGCTTCCAGAATGTTCGTTTTGCCCTGGGCATTATCTCCGTAAAGGATATTCGTACCCTTGTCAAAGCTTATTTCCAGATGCTCATAGTTTCTGAAATCTGCAAGTTCTAATGATTTGATAATCATGAATCAGTTAACAACCTTTACTTGTTTATTCTCAAATTCCACGATGTCTCCATCATGTAATTTCTTGCCTCTTTGTGTTTCTACTTCTCCGTTCACTTTAACAAGTCCGTCCTGAATCACAAACTTTGCATCCACACCACTGTCACAAAACCCTGCCAGCTTCAATAACTGACCCAGTTTAATAAATTCGTCTTTAATCTTAATGGATTCCATACTCTGCCCTCTTATGAAACGGTTGTAAAGTTAACAGGAAGAATCAGATAAATATACTTTTCTTCGGAATCCTTAATAAAGCAGGGTGCCTTAGGATTAACCAGATAAATATCAATTTCTTCATCATCAATGACACGAAGTGCATCAATCATAAACTTAGGATTAAATCCAATGAGAAGATCCTTTCCCTGCTTCGTAATTGCAATCTCTTCGTTCATGCTTCCAACTGTGGAATTCATCTTTAATTCCATGGTTTCATCCATAATATGAATGATAATCGGCTTCTTGTCCCCTTCCTTCACAAGAAGAGTCGCTCTGTCGATGGATTCCAATAATTCACGCTTATTGATGGTTACCTTGGTTTCATAATCACTTGATAACATCTGATCTATTTTAAAATATTCTCCTTCAATCAGACGGGAAACCACAACAGTATTGTCAAATTCAAATACAATATGCTTTCCAGTAAAGAAGATATTGACATCCTTGTCTGCATCACCGGAAAGTATTTTGCTAACTTCACTTAAGGTCTTACCGGGAACAACCACCTTCTTTGCAGGATAGCTGTTCTTCAAATTAATCTTACGAATGGAAATACGGTGTCCGTCAAGAGATACCACCTTTAATACATCACCATTGATTTCAAATAATTCACCGGTCATCAGCTTGTTGTTATCATTATCTGCAATAGAGAAAATCGTCTGTCTTACAACTTCCTTTAATGTAAACTGGGAAACCGTAATAGAATCAATTCGTTCAATCGAAGGTAAATAAGTAAAATCTTCACCGGATTTACCGATAATGGTAAATTTCGCTTTTTCACAGGTAATGTTGGTTTTCATGGAGTTATCCACTTCAATCGTAACATCACTGTCGGGAAGCTTACGAACAATATCCAGGAAAATTTTGGCATCCAAAGCAATCTGTCCTTTTTCAAGAATATCTCCTTCAATGACTGTTTCAATGCCAAGCTCCATATCATTTGCCATCAGCTTAATGACTCCCCTTGTTGCATCCAGAAGAATACATTCCAGGATCGACATTGTTGTTTTATTCGGTACAGCCTTTGAAACAATCTGTACTCCATTTAAAAGATTCGATTTACTGCATACTAACTTCATCCGATCAGGCTCCCTTTCGTAGTAATTAATTAATAATATATTTAGTAAGATTCTTATTAAGCAATGTAGATATGTGTATAACTCTTTTATTATACTATTTATAAGGTAAAAATGAAATGATAAACACGTGGATATTTCATTTTAAACCTGTGATTAATTCTGAACTAATGTGGATTAAGTTTCTTCATAATGATTTCCACATTGTTACGAAGCTCTTCATCTGTCTCAAGTTTGGTGGAAATCTTGTTGATACCGTGGATAATTGTAGTGTGATCCTTTTTATTAATATATTTGCCGATATTCTGCTGGGATTCTACCGTAAGCTTACTGGCAACATACATATAAACCTGTCTTGGAAGAACAAACTCGGAGTTACGTTTAGGAGATTTAATATCCTCAGGCTTTACTCCATAATGTTCTGCTACTGTATTAATGATTAACTCCGGTGTAACCTGTTTTACCTTATTAGGGGAAATCAGATCCTTCAGGGTTTCAATTACAATATCCAGTGTAATATCTACTTTATTCAATTTGGAATAAGCGATGACTTTGTTAAAGGCACCTTCCAATTCCCGGATATTTGATTTAATATTAGAAGCAATATAATCGAAGATTTCTTCTGAAATTTCCTTATTATAGCTTTCTGCATTCTTTTTAAGGATGGCCATTCTGGTTTCATAATCCGGCGGCTGGATATCTGCAATCAATCCCCATTCGAAGCGGGAACGGAAGCGTTCTTCCAGGGTCTCCATTTCCTTCGGAGGTTTATCAGAAGAAAGAATGATCTGCTTACCGGCTGAATGAAGCTCATTAAAGGTGTGAAAAAATTCTTCCTGTGTACTTTCTTTTCCTATAATAAACTGAACATCGTCAATTAAAAGAACATCGACTGTACGGTACTTGTCTCTTAACTTGGTCATTTTGGCAGCATTACCGCTACGGATGGATTCAATCACTTCGTTGGTAAACTGTTCTGAGGTTACATACAGTACCTTCATATCCGGATTCTGATCCAGAATAAAATGACCGATGGAATGCATCAGGTGCGTTTTACCAAGACCGGCTCCTCCGTATAAATAAAGAGGGTTGTAGGCAACTCCTGGAGATTCCGCTACAGCCAGGGAAGCAGAATGTGCAAATTTATTATTATTTCCAACAACAAAGGTATCAAAACGATACTTGGAATTCAGGTTTGCATTTTCATAGTTGATGTTATAAACATTTCCGGGTGCAGAAAGCATTTCATCTTCTGCATCCTTTTCCAAAATAAAGGATATGTCATAGGTTTCATCCATCATTTCGGAAATGGTTACCTGAAAGTAGCTCTTGTACTTATTTGAAATATATTTCAAGGCATGCGCCTGATCGGAGGGGATCATAATGGTTACCACTCCGTCTTTTACATTATTGAAATTTAATGGTTTTACCCATGTATTATAGGAAATATCAGAAAGATCGTATTCTTCACGAAGAGTTTCTTTGATGAGATCCCAATTTTCCCTGATCTGATTCACGTTATCCATTTTACAATTCCTTACTTACTTAATTAAAGAGAACAGATGATTATTGTCCTACTCTATCTTAATATAAATTTGATAAAATTTCAAATAATATATCTGTGATAAATTTAGAATAAGGAAAGAAATTTTTAACAGCTTTTTCATTCATTTTACAAATAGTTTACATAAAGTTATTATTATAATTTTTTATTTGTGAATAAAGTTTTTAAGTAATCAACAATATACACAACGGTTTTATGGGATAAATCGCTGTAAAAAATAAAATTATGTCGATAAATAAAAAGTTATCCACAACTTATCCACATAATGTGGATTAATTTATGTTAAGCGATAAAGTTTCCAAAATAAGACATGAGTCTGCTTGCAGAAACTCATGTCTTATCTTGGAAACCAACGGTAAAGCCTGAATTTATGATTTGCTTGCAAATCATATAAAATTCAGGCTTTATCGTTGATGAATTGTGAGAGCTGCAAAGCAGCGGAGCAATTCATGGATCGCTTAACATAAATTTACTTGTACTATATATAGATTATGCAATTCAACATATTGTTTTTATTATACAATGATAAAAAATTATATCTAATAATATTGAAAAATCCCCCTTTTTTACTTGACTCCCGGCATTTATTCCTATATAATCGACTTGTTATTTTCCTAAGAGGATATTTGTTTACCTTATATATAAATAAGGTTCATAGTAAAGGAGGTGTTCCAACATGAAAATGACTTTCCAGCCTAAGAACAGACAGAGATCTAAGGTTCATGGTTTCAGAGCCAGAATGAGTACTCCTGGTGGAAGAAAGGTTTTAGCTGCCAGAAGAGCTAAAGGAAGAAAAGTATTGTCAGCATAGGCCGCGTAATGTGGCCTTTTTTTCTACAATCGAATCGACAGATTTGAGAGATGTTGGGTTAATTTTATGATGAAATTTTCAGATTCATTAAAAAGAAATATTGATTTCCAGAATGTGTATCAAAACGGCAAATCTTATGCCAACAAATATCTTGTTATGTATGTTTTGGAAAATAATACAGATCAGAACAGATTGGGAATCAGTGCCAGCAAAAAAGTAGGAAATAGTGTCGTCAGACACAGAATGGCAAGATTAGTCAGAGAAAGTTACCGGCTGCATGAAAGTATATTTAATAGTGGTTTAGATATCGTAGTCGTAGTAAGAAACAGTGCTTCCAATATTTCTTATCATGAAATGGAAAGCGCATTATTACATCTTGCAAAGCTTCATCATATAAGAAATGATGTAACTATTCAGTGCAGGTCGAAGCATTTACTGCTGAGACCGTAAGAAAATGATTCAGTAATGCAAAATCCCATCGGCGAAGCCGATTTGGAATGGATTTTGCATCATAACTGTGAAGGTACTGAACAGTTACGAAATGATATGGAATCATAGCTTATATATATAGAAGAAATTTGAATCCAATATGAAAAATGTATTGATTTTATTAATTAAATTCTATAGAAAATTTATTTCTCCAATGAAAACAACAAAGTGTCCTTATTATCCCTCCTGTTCAGAATATGGACTTGAGGCAGTACAGAAATATGGTGCTTTGAAGGGCGGAGCATTAGCCTGTTGGAGAATAATAAGGTGCAATCCTTTTTCTAAAGGAGGATATGATCCGGTACCTTAATCATTTATGGAATGAAATTAGGAGGAAATGATTTGACAGGTATTATTTTAACCCAGTATAACGGTAAGATTATAGGACCTATTGCAAAGCTCTTAGGATACCTGATGAATGCGATTTTTGAGTTTTTAAATATGATTAAAATTCCTAACATCGGATTGAGTATCATTATCTTTACAATTGTCATTTATCTGTTATTAATGCCGCTTACCATTAAACAGCAGAAGTTTTCAAAGCTTTCTGCCAAAATGAATCCTGAGCTTCAGGCAATTCAGAAAAGATATAAAGATAAAAAAGATAATGATTCCATGATGGCCATGAATGCAGAAACAAAAGCTGTTTATGCAAAATATGGTGTATCACCGAGTGGAAGCTGCCTGCAATTATTGATTCAGATGCCGATTCTGTTTGCATTGTATCGTGTTATTTATAATATGCCTGCTTATGTAACCAGAATCAGAGATGCGTTTGGTGTCATAGCAGATTCCATTATTGCTTCCGGTAAGGTTTCTGAAATCCAGAATCTTAAGGTTGCAGCTGCTTATGCAAGAAATTTTGCAATAGATGAAAGAAATGCAGTTATTGATGTTCTTTATGTGATGAATAATAAGGATCTTGCTGCTTATGCAACCGGTCATGAGGATGTTTTGGAGCAGATCAGTCACTTTAATAATTTCCTTGGAATTAATATTGCAAACTCTCCTTCTTTCATGATCAGTGATGCATGGAATGCAGAAGGTGGTCCGCAGATTTTATTAATTATTGCAGCTTTATTAATTCCCCTGCTTTCGGCATTTACCCAGTGGCTTAATGTAAAGCTGATGCCCCAGCAGGCACAGCAGGATGATAAGAATGTATCTGATCAGCAGGCTTCCATGCAGCAGTCCATGAAGATGATGAACAACTTCATGCCGATTATGTCTGCAGTATTCTGTTTTACACTTCCTTCCGGTATGGGACTTTACTGGATCGTAGGTGCCGTTGTAAGATCCATTCAACAGGTTCTCATTAATAAGCACATCGACAAGATGGATATTGATGAAGTTATTAAAAAGAACGAAGAAAAGCAGAAGAAGAAGCTTATAAAAGCGGGTATTGATCCGAACACCGTAAATAAAAATGCAACCATGAATACCAGGAATGTTGCAGCTCCTTCACAGAAAACATCCATGGCTTCCAGGGCAAATGCCAATACCAATCATTTATCCCAGGAAGAAAAGGATGAAGCAGTTAAGAAGTCTACTGAGTATTATAACAAGAATAATGCAAAACCAGGAAGTCTTGCATCCAAGGCTAATATGGTGAAGCAGTATAACGAGAAGAATAATTCATAGGAGGTAAAGAGCATGGATTTTATTGAAGTTTCAGCAAAGAACGTAGACGATGCAGTGATTGAGGCATGTCAGAAGCTTGTAGTTACCAGAGATAAATTAGAGTATGAAGTCATTGAAGAAGGCTCCAACGGTTTTTTAGGAATCGGTTCTAAGCCGGCAGTCATCAAAGCCAGAGTAAAGGCTACCGTAGACGGTAAGGCTGTTGATTTCTTAAAAGAAGTATTTGCTGCAATGAATATGGCTGTAGTAATTGATGCCAAATTTGATGAAACAGATCATAATCTCGATATTGATTTAAGTGGAGATGATATGGGAGTCCTGATTGGTAAGAGAGGACAGACTCTTGATTCTTTACAGTATCTGGTTTCTTTGGTAGTAAATAAAGATACAGAGGATTATATCCGGGTAAAGGTAGATACCGAAGATTACCGACGCAGAAGAAAAGAAACTCTTGAAAATCTTGCAAAGAACATTGCTTACAAGGTTAAGAGAACCAAGAGACCTGTTTCCTTGGAGCCGATGAATCCTTATGAAAGAAGAGTGATTCATTCTGCATTACAGAATGATAAGTATGTTACAACCCACAGTGAAGGAGATGAACCCTTCCGCCGTGTTGTAGTTACTTTAAAGAAATATGAAAAGTAAACCTTTGAGTTGAATAATAAACTTTTGAGTTGAATAAAAATGTGATAGAATGATGGAGGACATATGTCCTCCATTTTCTATATATTAAGGAAATAATTATGACAACAGATACCATTGCAGCAGTAGCAACTGCACTCAGTAATTCCGGAATTGGAATTATCAGAGTGAGTGGAAATGATGCAGTTCCTATTGTGAATACTTTATTTAAAAATATAAAAAGACAGCCTCTTCTTGAAAAGATGAACAGCCATACGATTCAATATGGTTTTATTGTGAATGATCAGGATGAAATCGTAGATGAAGTCATGGTTTCGCTGATGAAAGCTCCAAGAAGCTTCACCACAGAAGATACGGTGGAAATCAACTGTCATGGTGGTGTGCTGATGATTAATAAAATTCTGGGGCTTCTGCTTTCACATGGTGCAAGACTTGCAGAGCCCGGAGAATTCAGCAAACGTGCTTTCTTAAATGGAAGAATTGATTTATCGGAAGCAGAAGCGGTGATGGATGTCATTGCATCTGAAAATGATATGGCTTTAAAAAATTCCATGAGGCAGCTGCAGGGCAGTGTATCTGATAAAATTAAGGATTTGCGTGCTAAAATTCTTTATGAAATTGCTTTTATTGAGTCAGCTCTGGATGATCCGGAGCATATCAGTCTGGACGGCTATCCGGAAGAACTGGAAGAAAAAGTGGATCAGTTAATTAAAGAAATTGCAGCACTTATTGAAACCTCTGAAAACGGAAAAATTATTCGTGATGGAATCCGTACTGTAATTGTAGGAAAACCGAATGCAGGAAAGTCATCCCTTCTGAATATTCTGGCGGGTCATGATCGTGCGATTGTTACAGATATTGAAGGTACAACCAGGGATATTCTGGAAGAACATGTCATAATACATGGAATCAGCCTGAATATTATCGACACGGCAGGAATCAGGGAAACTGAGGATAAAGTAGAACAGATAGGTGTGGAACGGGCAAAGAAATGTGCGGATACAGCGGATTTAATTATTTATATCGTAGATTCATCCAGAAAATTAGATGAAAGTGATAAAGAAATTTTAGAATTAATTAAAGAAAAGAAAGTAATTATATTATATAATAAATGTGATTTAGTTCCTGCAATACAGCCGCAGGAGCTGAAGAAAATAACAAATGCTCCTGTAATAAAGATTTCGGCAAAACAGGGAGATGGAATGGACCTATTTGAAAAGACATTAAAAGACATGTTCTTTGCCGGAAATCTGAATATAAATGATGAAGTATTTATTACAAATGCAAGACAGAAGAATGATATCCGGAAGGCATATGAAAGTATCGAGATGGTAGAAGAGGGAATCCGAGGCGGAATGTCGGAAGATTTCTTTACCATTGATTTAATGAATGCATATGAAGCACTGGGAAGAGTCATTGGTGAGGCTGTGGAAGATGATTTGGTAAATACTATATTCCAGAAGTTTTGTATGGGTAAATAGCCGGATAAGAGAGAGAGGAAAGAAATGCAGAGTTACGTTGAAGAAGATTATGATGTGCTTGTCGTTGGCGCAGGGCATGCAGGCTGTGAAGCTGCACTTGCGGCTGCAAGACTTGGTTTAAATACAATTATGTTTACCGTGAGTGTTGACAGTATTGCACTGATGACCTGTAATCCGAATGTAGGAGGAAGTTCCAAAGGACATCTGGTAAGGGAGATTGATGCATTAGGCGGAGAAATGGGAAAAAATATTGATAAGACATTTATCCAGTCAAAGATGTTAAATTCATCCAAAGGACCGGCAGTACATTCGCTCAGGGCGCAGGCTGATAAGAGGGAATATTCCCAGGAAATGAGAAATACACTTGAAAATACGGAGAATCTTACCATACGTCAGGCGGAAGTGGCAGAACTTATTGTAGAGGACGGAAAGATAAAAGGTGCAAAGACTTATTCCGGTGCAGTTTATCATACACAAGCAGTTGTATTATGTACCGGAACTTATTTAAAAGCGAGATGTATCTATGGAGATGTGAGCAATCCTACCGGACCAAACGGGCTGCAGGCAGCAAATCATCTGACGGATTCCTTAAAAGCCTTGGGAATCGAAATGTTCCGTTTTAAAACAGGAACTCCGGCGAGGGTGGATAAGAGAAGCATTGATTTTTCTAAGATGGAAGAGCAGTTTGGAGATGAAAGGGTAGTACCATTTTCGTTTTCAACCGATCCGGAGAGTGTGCAGAAAGAACAGGTTTCCTGCTGGCTGACATACACTAATCCGGAAACACATAAAATTATCAAGGATAATATCGATCGTTCCCCATTGTTTTCCGGAATGATTGAAGGAACAGGACCGCGTTACTGTCCTTCAATTGAAGATAAAGTCATGAAATTTGCGGATAAGGAGAGGCATCAGGTATTCATTGAACCGGAGGGATTGTATACCAATGAAATGTATCTGGGCGGAATGTCAAGTTCCCTGCCGGAAGATGTCCAGTATAAAATGTATCGTACCGTACCGGGACTGGAAAATGTAAAAATCGTAAGAAATGCATATGCGATTGAATATGACTGTATCAATCCGAGACAGTTGCTTCCGACACTGGAATTTAAAGAAATAAAGGGATTATTCAGTGGCGGTCAGTTTAATGGAAGCTCAGGATATGAAGAGGCAGCAGCACAGGGTTTAATCGCCGGTATGAATGCAGCACTCGAAGTACTTGGTAAAGAACAGGTGATTATTGACCGGTCAGAGGGATATATCGGAGTTCTAATCGACGATCTGGTTACCAAAGAAAATCATGAGCCATACAGGATGATGACTTCAAGGGCCGAGTATCGTCTGCTGTTAAGACAGGATAATGCAGATTTGAGACTTACTCCGATCGGATATCGGGCAGGACTTGTTTCAAAGGAAAGATATGAATATGTGGAAACAAAGCGGAAATTAATCCAGGAAGAAATCGAAAGACTTGAGCATGTATTAATTGGAGCAAATAAAAATACACAGGAATTTTTACTGAAGCATAATAGTTCAGAATTAAAGACTGGTTCTAATCTGGCGGAATTAATAAGAAGGCCGGAACTGGACTATGCTGCAGTGGAAGAACTGGATGAAGAACGCAGGGAATTGCCGGCAGATGTTATTGAACAGGTAAATATCAATATAAAATATGAGGGCTATATTACAAGACAGTTAAAACAGGTGGAACAGTTTAAAAAACTGGAAGGAAAGAAACTCAGAGCTGATTTTGACTATTCCGAAGTGCAGGGAATGAGAAAAGAAGCCGTACAGAAACTGAATTTATATAAACCGCTTTCCATCGGACAGGCTTCCAGAATTTCCGGTGTGTCTCCAGCGGATATCTCTGTTTTACTGGTTTATCTGGAGCAGTTCAGGTCAAGGAGAAATGGAGGAAACAGTGAAGAATAAGACAGATATATTTATCCGGAAATTAAAGCAGATAGATGTAACACTCGATCAGAAACAAATGGAACGGTTTGAATTATATTATGAAATGCTGATTGAAAAAAATAAAGTTATGAATCTGACTGCAATTACAGAACCAGAGGAAGTTATAGACAAGCACTTTGTGGATAGTCTTGCAATCAATAAAATCGTTGATTTGAAAAATGTGAAAAGTGTGATAGACATAGGAACTGGGGCAGGATTTCCAGGAATTCCGTTAAAAATTGCATTCCCGTGGCTTGAGATTACATTGCTGGATTCTTTGAATAAGAGAATTAAATTCCTGGATGAAGTAGTGGATGCATTAAGACTGGAACAGATAAAATGTATTCATGGACGAAGCGAGGATATTGCCAGACAGGAAGAACACAGGGAAAAATACGATTTATGCGTTTCAAGGGCAGTAGCGAATCTGTCTACATTATCGGAGCTGTGTATCCCTTTTGTAAAAAAAGGCGGGGAATTTATTTCCTATAAGGCAGCAAATTCACAGGAAGAAATAGAACAGGCAGGAAATGCCATCAGCAAATTAGGCGGAAGATTAGCTGGTGTACAGGAACTGATTCTTCCGGATACGGATATGGGACGTATATTTGTCTGCATAAAGAAAGAAAAAAATACGAGTAAAAAATACCCAAGAAAAGCAGGAACTCCAGGAAAAGAGCCACTATAAAATAGAACCGGACAGAGTGTTGTTAATTAACATTCTGTCCGGTTTTCTGGTATCAATCAGGATAAAAGCGGCATGAGTACTTTTACAAATTCATCCGGCTTTTCCAAATGTGGCAGATGTCTGGTATCAGGGATAAAGTCAGCACCCGTAAAAGTATCAGCAGTTTTGTAAGTATTTATAGCAGTATCAATGTCCGGCTCATACGCACCGGCAATGACGGAAAGCGGTATAGTGAGACGATTCAATGCACCGCTTGTATCTGTATGGGTGTAATGATTCAGAATACTTGAAAACAATCCCCTCGATGTACCGTTGGTATGATATGCGGAATAGTAGGCATCGATACAGTCGGAAGATATTGCATAGTCATCATAGTAGTAATTATTATAGAAAAGCTGTTCAAATGCTTCACGGGAATTCTTTAGGTTGGCGGCAAAAGTTCCCAACACAGGGAGTTGGTAAAAATAATTGCAATATTTATTTTTTTTGGAAATAAGAAGTTCTTCGCTTGAAGCAAAATAAGGATTAACCGTGATTATCTTTTTTGCTGAACAATTTGGTGTGAGTGCATACATAAGTGCAATTTCACAGGAGGTCCCAGAGGTAACGATATCACAGGAATCATTGATAATGTCAGCAACGAAATCTTTCAATAATTGAACAAATAAAAAGTTTGTATAGGTAAAAACCGGCTTATCAGAATTTCCACATCCAAGTAAATCAAGTGTATATACAGTATGCTTTTTCTCCAGAGATGAAGCGATGAATTTCCATTCGTAGGAACTGCTTCCAGCAGTAAGATCGTGAATCAGAAGAACAGGTGCTCCATTTCCCTGTTTACTGTAGCGAATGCTCCCATAGCTCCATTTGTATTCAAAATCAGTAAAGGAATTATTCTGTACAAGGGATTTTTCACTTATATACTTGTTAAAAAAATGAATACCGGCAATCGTAAGACCGCCTAAAGACAGCAGTTTAAATTTTTTCATAACGGAAAACCTCCTTAATCATAAAGATATGTATTATTTACGAATATAACATGATGAAAAATTGCGTTTTATCTTATGTATATTATAATGCAAAACAGAAATATATACAATTAAAACTTCAAGGATAGAAAAAGGATTTTTAGTGTGTTATAATAAAAATTGTAATACAGTGATATTTATAATGACAGAGTAAAACCTGTTCGTGTCTTTATGAAACACAAATGTTTCACGTGAAACATTTTGTGGGATGTTGTGTGAAACATTAAAAAGTAATTGCTTGGTAAGGAGGATATTATGGATACGGAAAGTGTAAATAAATATTTGAAAAATAAGCTGGATGAATTAAAGAAAAAATTATCTGAATTACAGGATGATATAAAAAGTCTTGAAATAGAAAAGAAAGAAGTATTTAAGCAGATAGAAAAGTATAAGGAAAAAATAGATGTAGCATATGAAATATTTTCTCCTAAGTCTGCAAAAAATGAATTTGTAAAAGAACAGATAGATGAATTTGAAAAACATTTGAATCATATTAATAAACAGATTGAAAAAAAAGAAATCATATGGAATCAATATACAGATGAAGTTAATACAATCCATAAGTGTATGGACGAGTTGAAAAGTGTAAAAAAGAAATCAGTCGAAATAAGAGAAGAACCAAACAGTGAACAAAATATCAAAAAGGAAATCGACTGTATCAATATTTCAAAAGAAGATGAGAAAGGTGAATTTGTAAAAATCGATATAAAGCAGTTAAAAAATATAATTTATAAATGCGAAAACTGCAATGCGTTTGTGCTGATAGATGCAAATAGAAGTAAGCTGGAACTGGAAACAGTAATAGAACAAATGAAGGATTGGGTGAATTAATGTATACTATTATCGTGTATTCACAAAAGACAATGTTTGCAGACTTGCTCGTGAAAGAAATAAAAGAGTATTTTATTTTGAATGAATTTAATATCAAAAAGGAAATATCATTCTCAGTATACTCGGATATAATCCAATTAGAACAAATAGAGAATAAAACAGATACGATTCTTATATTTGACTGCTGCAAACAAAAAGAACTGGAAGTACTGTATACAAAACTGAAGGAAAAATGGAATGCAAATAATATTTTACTGATAAATGAATTTAATTATCCTGATAACGAAAGTGACTATAAAATCATAAAAAACACAGAAGAACTTTTTGAGGGAATAAAAAATGTTTTATATCCAGATAAAACGAAAGTAAATATTAATGCTCAGCCGGAAATTTTACTGACAAACCGGGAACAGGAAATTCTTATGTTGATCGCACAGGGGAAATTAAATAAGGAAATAGCAGATGAGTTAAATATTACGGAACGTACAGTGAAAAACCATATCTCAAATATGTTTAAAAAACTGGATGTATACGACAGAACACAGGCAGCAGTGTATGCAATAAAGAATAAGTTATACCAGGTATAATAATAAAGCAAAATTATAAAAAGAAAACTGAAATAGTTTAAAAGGAATATATACTTTTTACACCACATGTGCTACAATGAAACATACAATAAAACAATACATTTTTACAAAAAGAGGTAATGAAAAAGTGATGAAACAGAAAATGTTTCACGTGAAACATTTTTGGATTAAACAGGAAAGAAGGAAAACAGCATGGGAAGAATTATAGCGGTGGCAAATCAGAAGGGCGGTGTAGGTAAGACTACAACATCAATTAATTTGTCATCATGTCTTGCAGAAGCAAAGAAAAAAGTTCTGTTGGTAGATACAGACCCTCAGGGTAATGGAACAAGCGGTGTAGGTGTAGATAAGAATGAAATTGAATATAGTACATATACATTAATGATCGGGCAAAGCACAATAGAACAGACGATTGTTCATACAGAAATCAAAGGATTGGATGTTATTCCTTCAAATGTAGATTTAGCAGGAGCTGAAATCGATTTACTGGATATTGAGGACAGAGAATATATATTAAAGAGAGAACTGGGGAAAGTGGTTAAAGACTATGATTTTATTATCATCGACTGTCCTCCATCACTCAATATATTAACGGTCAATGCGATGTCGGCCGCAAATACTGTTTTAGTACCAATACAGTGCGAATATTATGCACTGGAAGGATTATCACAGTTGATGTATACGATTGATTTGGTAAAAAACAGATTAAATCCGGATCTTGAAATAGAAGGAATTGTATTTACTATGTATGATGCAAGAACCAATCTTTCCTTACAGGTTGT
>OGEU01001462.1_pt1 | contig 19779 bp, 18 predicted proteins | sample 1570651 | NCBI WGS metagenome assembly OGEU01 (sample SAMEA2582129, study PRJEB24529) | metagenome | biome: Human gut stool | place: China | collected 2011 | reverse complement strand
GCCGCCACGTCCACGCCCGCATCGACGCATTGGCTGAGAAGCTGGCCGAGATGGAGAAGCGCCGGGGCGAGAGCCGGAAGGCCCGCGCCAAGACCGGGATGCCGGTGGTCAGTCTGGTGGGCTACACCAACGTGGGCAAATCCAGCCTGATGAACGCCCTGTGCGGCCCCAGCGTCGCCGAGGCCGACATGCTGTTCGCCACGCTGGACCCCACCAGCCGGAAGCTGGTGCTCCCCAGCGGCATGGCGGTGCTGCTCGTGGATACGGTCGGCTTCGTCTCCCGTCTGCCCCACAACCTGGTCGAGGCGTTCAAATCCACGCTGGAAGAAGCCGCCTGGTCGGACGTCATCGTCCGGGTGGCCGATGCAGGCGACGAACAGCGCGAAGAGCAGCTGGCCGTCACCGACGAAGTTCTGGACGGGCTGGACTGCGCCGACATCCCCCGCCTGACCGTCTACAACAAGTGCGACAAGCCCGGTGCCTTGTCCTTTGACCCGGATATCCTGCTGACCAGCGCCAAGACCGGCTATGGTCTGGACAAGCTGCTGCAAAAGCTGGACGAGACCCTCAGCGACCGGGTCCACACCCTCAAGGTCCTGCTCCCCTACGACAAACTCGGCATCGCCGCCCCCATGCGGGAGCGCGGCAGCGTGCAGGTGGAGGAGTACCGGGAAGACGGCCTTTATCTGGAAGGCATCGTCAAGACCGAAGACCTCCACTGCTTCGAAGGGTATCTCGTCTGACGAACGGTTCTGTAGAAAGTAAAATAGGTACGGTCTGCCGGACCGTGCCAGCCGCAAAGCGCGGAGTTTTTTGGCCGAATGGCTGAAAACTCCGCGCTTTTTTCGTGCAATCGGAGGAGCCAAAGTGTGTCAGAATTGTAAAAGATAAAATATTTTAACTATTTTTCTTGACTTATCCAACGATTTGGGTATAATGGTCGTGTTCGCAAGAAACCTCAAATTATTTAGATAATCATTGAAACAATAAAGGAGAAACCTACCATGACGTTTGAAGAGATGAAGAAGATCGTTGTTGACACCCTGAACTGCGATGCCGACAAGGTGACCATGGAAGCCAGCCTGACCGAGGACCTCGAAGCCGACAGCCTGGACGCTGTGGAACTGAACATGGCGCTGGAGGATGCCTGCGGCGTCTCCATCCCGGACGAGGAGCTGGCAAACCTCAAGACCGTGGGCGACATCTACAACTACATCACCGCACACGTCTGAGGCTGAACGCTATGAACGATATCCGAGACCTGTTCCCCGGCCGGATGCGGGAGCGCACCTTCCAGCTGAAGGCCAAGCGGGATGCCGGAGCCGTCTGGCACGAACCGCAGTTCGTGGAGTGCAAGCAGTGCGGCCGCCGCGCTGCCCGCACCCTGTGGACGAAAAGCCTTTATGTCTGCCCCAACTGCGGCTATCACATGCCCATCGGCGGGTATTACCGGCTCAGTCTGGTGCTGGACCACGGCAGCTTCCGGGAGCTGGATGCAGATCTGGCCCCGCAGGATGTGCTGCATTTTCCGGAGTATGAGGAAAAGCTGACCGCTGCCCAGAACAAGACCGGCCTGCGCGAAGCCGCTGTCACGGCAACGGGCCGCATCGGCGGGGTCGCCTGTGTGGCCGCCGTGCTGGACAGCCGGTTCTTCATGGGCAGCATGAGCACCGCTGTGGGCGATAAGATCACCCGCGCCGTGGAGTATGCCACCGCCAAGCGCCTGCCGCTGGTCATCTTTTCTGCCAGCGGCGGTGCCCGGATGCAGGAGGGCATCTTCAGCCTGATGCAGATGGCAAAGACCTCGGCCGCCATCCAGCGCTTTTCCGCCAAAGGCGGACTGTACGTCAGTGTGCTGACCCACCCCACCACCGGCGGTGTGACGGCCAGCTTCGCCAGCCTGGGCGACATCATGCTGGCCGAGCCGGGCGCCCTCATCGGCTTTGCCGGGCCGCGCGTCATTGAGCAGACCATCGGCGAAAAGCTGCCCGCCGGGTTCCAGCGCAGTGAATTTCAGATGGAGCACGGCTTTGTGGACCAGGTGGTGCCCCGCAGTCAGCTGCGGGATACCCTGATCCAGGTCTTGCAGCTCCATGCAGGAGGAAAACACGCATGATCAAAGAGATTTTAGAGCAGCTGGCCCCGCTGGATGCCCAGATCGCCGCGCTGAAAGGCAGCGGCAATGACATGGAGGCCATCACGGCCCATGCGTCCGAGCTGGCCGAGCTGGCCGTGGAAGAGGATGAGATCCTGCGCTCCTGCGGCCCGCTGACCGCCGAGGACCGGGTCTTTCTGGCCCGGCACCCGGAGCGTCCCCACATCGACGAAACGGTCTCGGCTCTGTTCACCGATTTCTTCGAGCAGCGGGGCGACCGCCAGTGCAAGGAGGACAGCGCCATCCTGGGCGGCGTGGCCCGGTTCCATGGGCTTCCGGTGACCGTCATCGGCCACCGCAAGGGGTCCACGCTGGAAGAAAATCTGGCCTGCAACTTCGGAATGCCCGGCCCGGAAGGGTACCGCAAGGCCCTGCGTCTGATGAAACAGGCTGAAAAGTTCGGCCGCCCCATCATCACCTTCATCGACACGCCGGGCGCATACCCCGGCAAGGATGCCGAGGAGCGCGGGCAGGGCGAAGCCATTGCGCGGAACCTGATGGAGATGAGCGGCCTGACCGTTCCGGTCATTGCCGTCGTCACCGGCGAGGGGTCTTCCGGCGGTGCACTGGCGCTGGGCGTGGCCAACCACATCCTGATGCTGGAAAACGCCGTCTACTCGGTGCTCAGCCCGGAGGGCTTTGCCAGCATCCTGTGGAAGGATGCCTCCCGCAGCGGCGAAGCCTGCGAGATGATGAAGCTGACCGCGCAGGACCTGTACCGCGACGGCATCGTGGAAGAAGTGATCCCGGAGCCGCTGGGCGGCGCACAGCGCGGCCATGCGGCCCTGTTCGAACACCTGGATACTGCTCTGCGCAACCACCTGCGGGAGCTGTGCCGCATGAATGGCCGGCAGCTGGCCGACCAGCGCTACAAAAAATACCGCCAGATCGGAGAAACGAGGAACGCATGAAGGGTTTGCAGCTGATCGCCACCGGCGGGGCACTGCCGGGCCGGACGGTCACAAACGAGGACTTGAGCCGCATGGTGGACACCAGCGATGAATGGATCGCCAGCCGCACGGGCATCCGCACCCGGCACTGGTGCACAGACGAAGAATCGGCTGCAACGCTGGCCGTCCGGGCGGCAAAACAGGCATTGGAGCGCAGCGGCCTTGCCCCGGCGGACATTGCCTGCTGCATCTGCGCCACGCTGTCTGCGCCGGACGCCACCCCCAGTGTGGCCTGCCAGGTGCAGGCGGCTCTGGGTCTGCCCGAAGACCGGCCTGCGCTGGACGTCAACGCGGCCTGCTCCGGCTTCCTCTACGGCATGGGCGTGGCGCGGGGCCTGCTGGCGACACTGGGCGGACAGTATGCACTGGTCATCGGGTGTGAATCACTTTCCCGCCTGATGGACCCGGCCGACCGCTCCACCTGTGTGCTGTTCGGAGATGGAGCCGGTGCCGCAGTCTTCCAGCTGGCGGACACCCCCTTTGCGCTCACGCTGGGCGCGCGCGGCAGCGATGTGCTCCACGCCGGCGGGCCGTCCCGCGCAGGCTCCGCGCCCATCACGATGGATGGAAAGGCCGTCTTCCGCTTTGCCGTGGAGGCGCTGCCCCACTGTCTGCACACCGTGCTGGACGAAACGCAGCGCACCCTCGACGATCTGTCATGGGTGGTCTGCCATCAGGCCAACAGCCGCATCATCGACCACTGCGTCAAGGCGCTGCGGGCCGACCCGGCAAAATTTTATAAGAACATGGACCGTCACGGCAACACCAGCGCCGCCAGCATCCCGGTCGCTCTCAACGAGCTGGCCGAAAGCGGGCAGCTGAAGCCCGGCCAGCTGCTGGCCTGCATTGGCTTCGGCGGCGGGCTGACCTGGGGCGGCGCGATTTTTCAATACAAAGAGTGCGTATGAAACTGTTGAATGAAATTTTAGGCACAAAATACCCCATCATCCAGGGCGGCATGGCCAACATCGCCACCGGCGAGTTTGCCGCTGCCTGCTCCAACGCAGGTGCGCTGGGCATCATCGGCGCAGGCGGCATGAACGCCGATACCCTGCGTGAGAACATCCGCCGCTGCAAGCAGCTGACGGACAAGCCCTTCGGCGTGAACATCATGCTGATGCACCCGCAGGCCGATGAATTTGCAAAGATCGTGGTGGAAGAGGGCGTGCAGGTGGTCACCACCGGCGCAGGCAATCCGGGCAAATATGTGCCCACATGGAAAGCCGCCGGCATCAAGGTGATTCCCGTGGTCGCCGCCGCCGTTCTGGCAAAGCATCTGGAGCCGCTGGGCATTGACGCCGTGATTGCCGAAGGCACCGAAAGCGGCGGCCATGTGGGCGAAATGACCACCATGGCGCTGGTCCCGCAGGTCGTGGACGCCGTCAATGTGCCCGTGATCGCAGCGGGCGGCATCGCCGACGGCCGTCAGCTGGCCGCCGCGCTGGCACTGGGTGCCTGCGGTGTGCAGGTGGGCACTTGTCTGCTCGTGAGCGAGGAGTGCCCCATCCACGAAAACTACAAGGCGGCCCTGCTCAAGGCCAAGGACAGCGATACCATCGTGACGGGCCGCATCGGCGGCTCGCCGGTGCGTGTGCTGAAAAACCGGATGAGCCGGGAATATGTCCGGCAGGAAAAGGCCGGAGCCGACAAGATGGAGCTGGAAAAGTACACGCTGGGCAGTCTGCGCCGCGCCGTCTTTGAGGGCGACACCGCCACCGGCAGCCTGATGGCCGGTCAGGTGGCCGGTATGCTCCACGAGGTGCGCCCGGTGGCAGACATCCTCGACGACCTGTGGAACAGCGGGAGGCAGCGCATCGCCGCGCTGAACGAGGAATGCTGACCCTCGGCAAAAAGACCCTGTCCGTCCCCATCCTGCAGGGCGGCATGGGCGTAGGCGTTTCGCTGGGCGGGCTGGCCGGAGCCGTGGCGGCCTGCGGCGGCATGGGGTGCATCTCCACCGCCGACACCGGCTACCGGGAACCGGATTTTGCCAAAGACCCGGTCGGCGCCAACCGCCGCGCCCTGGCGGCGGAGATCAAAAAAGCAAAAGAGATTGCCAATGGTGTGGGCCTTGTGGCCATCAACGCCATGGTTGCCACCCAGAACTATGCCGACGCCGTGAAAACAGCGGTGGAGGCGGGAGTGGACGCCATCGTCTCGGGGGCCGGGCTCCCGCTGGAGCTGCCCGGTCTGGTGGAAAAAGCCGATGTGGCGCTGGCACCCATCGTATCCAGCGGCCGGGCGGCTAGGCTGATCTTGCGCCGCTGGGCCAAATCCTTTGGCCGTACCGCTGATTTTGTGGTCATTGAGGGCTGCAAGGCGGGCGGACACCTTGGCTTTTCCGAGGAAGAGCTGCTGGCAGGCAAATGCCAGACCTTAGATGAAATTCTGCCGGAAGTCCTTGCGGAGGTAAAACCCTACGAGGAGCAGTTCGGCCACGCCATCCCCGTGTTTGTGGCGGGCGGCGTTTACACGGGCGAGGACATCGCCCACTATGCCCGGCTGGGGGGCGCCGGTGCCCAGCTGGCCACACGATTCATCCCGACCTATGAGTGCGACGCCAGCCAGACCTATAAAGATGTCCTGCTGGCGGCACAGCCGGAGGATGTCCGTATCATCCACAGCCCGGTGGGAATGCCCGGCCGGGCGCTGAACACCCCGCTGGTGCAGAAACTGGCCGAGGGCCTGCGCTTCCCCCCGAAACGGTGCGCCCGCTGCCTGAAAGCCTGCGACCCTGCAAAAGTACCCTACTGCATTACCCACGCGCTGATTGAAGCGGTCAAGGGCAATGTGGAAGAGGGCCTGTTCTTCTGTGGGGCCAACGTGGGGCAGCTGGACCGGATGCGCAGCGTCCGGGAGCTGATGGATGAACTGATGGACGATTGGAGGAAACACCAATGAAACTTGCCATTCTTTACGCCGGGCAGGGCAGTCAGCACCCCGGCATGGGCAAAGACCTTTACGAAGCATATCCCGCTTTCCGGGCCGCTTTTGATGCCGCTGCGCTGGATTTTGACCTGCACAGCGTCTGCTTTGAAGACCCGGACGGCGTTTTGAATCAGACCGAATACACCCAGCCCTGCATGGTGGCCTTTGCGGCCGGCGTGACTGCTGTTTTGCAGGAAAACGGCGTCAAGGCGGATGATCTGGCCGGCCTCTCGCTGGGGGAGTATTCCGCCCTGCAGGCCGCCGGTGTCTTTACGGCCAAGCAGGCGGTGGAACTGGCGGCTTACCGCGGCAAGGCGATGGCCGATGCCGCCAAAGGCATCGACTGCGGCATGACCGCTGTGATGAACCTGGACCGGGACGCCCTCGCAAAATGCTGCGAAGAGGCTTCCGCACTGGGTGTTGTTCAAATCTGCAATTACAACTGCCCGGGTCAGCTGGTCATCGGCGGCGAGAAAGCCGCTGTGGAAAAGGCTGCCGAGCTGGCAAAACCCGCCGCTGCATCCCCCTCAAGGTCAGCGGCCCGTTCCACACCCGGCTGATGGCCCCGGCAGGGGACGCGCTGGCCAAGCGCTTTGCCACTGAGAACTTCGGAGAGATGAAAACTCCCGTTCTCTTCAACTGCTTAGGCCATGAAAAGAGCGCGGAGGATTCCATCCCGGCGCTGCTGGAAAAGCAGGTGCAGAGCAGTGTTTACATGGAGGATACCCTCCGCCGCCTGGGTGAGCTGGGCGTCACCGAGATCCTGGAAGTTGGCCCGGGCAAGGCACTGAGCGGCTTTGTCAAAAAGACGCTGGGACCGGACGTGCCCTGCACTGCCGTGGAAACGGCGGAGGAGCTGGCCGCGTTCCTGACCAAGTGGAAGGAGGCCCACGCATGAGCGAAGCTGTGGTGAAGCGTGCTGCCGTTGTCACCGGCGGCAGCCGGGGCATTGGCCGTGCCATCTGCGTGGCTCTGGCCAAACAGGGCTGCAATGTGGTGGTCAACTACTGCCACGGTGTGGATGCTGCTGCTGAGACGGTGGCCCAGTGCACCACTCTGGGCGTGCAGGCTGTGGCCGTACAGGCCGATGTCTCCACCGCCGAGGGCTGTAAAACACTGTTTGAAGAGGCGGTCAACGCCTTTGGCCGGGTGGATATCCTCGTGAACAACGCCGGTGTCACCCGGGATAATTTGATCCTGCGGCTGAGCGAGGAGGATTTTGACAAAGTTCTCAACGCCAACCTCAAGGGAGCGTTCCTCTGCTGCAAGGAGGCTGCCCGCCGGATGGTCCGTCAGCGCTCTGGCCGGATCATCAACCTGAGCAGCGTGGTGGCCCTGCGGGGCAATGCGGGCCAGACCAACTACGCCGCCAGCAAGGCAGGCCTCATCGGTCTGACCAAGAGCCTGGCCCGGGAGCTGGCCAGCCGGGGTGTGACCGTGAATGCGGTAGCCCCCGGCTTTATTGCAACGGATATGACGGCTGTCCTGCCCGAAGCGGTTCAGGCGGAAATGACAAAGGGCATCCCGCTGGGCCGTGTGGGCCAGCCGGAGGATGTGGCAAACGCGGTGGCGTTCCTCGCTGCCGAACAAAGCGGCTATCTCACCGGGCAGGTGCTCTGTGTAGACGGCGGCATGGCAATGTAAAAGGAGAAATTCTCTTATGGAAAAACGCAGAGTCGTGATTACGGGCCTTGGCACCGTGAACCCGCTGGGCAACACCACCGCCGAGAGCTGGGCCGCTGCCAAAGCAGGCAAGTGCGGCATTGGGCCCATCACCCAGTTTGACGCCAGCGAATTCAAGTGCAAGCTGGCTGCTGAGGTCAAAAACTTTGACCCCGAGACGGTTGTGGATAAAAAAGAGGCCCGCAAGATGGCCCGGTTCACCCTGCTGGCCCTGGGTGCTGCGGCAGAGGCTCTGGCCGACAGCGGCCTGGATCTGGAAGCAGAGGGCGAGCAGATCGGTGTCAGTGTTTCCAGCGGCATCGGCGGCCTGCCCACCATCGAGGAGCAGCACAGCCGTGGTCTGGAAAAGGGAATGGAAAAGGTCAGCCCTTATTTTGTCCCGATGGCCATTGCCAACATGGCAGCGGCGCAGGTGGCTATCCGCTTCGGCCTGAAGGGGATGTGCACCTGCCCGGTCACGGCCTGCGCCGGCGGCACCAACGCCGTGGGCGATGCCTTCCATCGCGTCCGGGACGGCTATGAGCCCATCATGGTCTGCGGCGGTGCCGAGAGCTGCATCAGCCCGCTGGGCATCGGCGGTTTTACCAGCATGAAAGCCCTCTCCACGGCCCAGGACCCGGAGGCAGCCAGCCTGCCCTTTGACGCCCGCCGCGGCGGCTTCGTCATGGGCGAGGGCAGCGGCATCCTCGTGCTGGAAAGCCTTGAACACGCCCAGGCGCGCGGTGCCAAAATTTACGCGGAAGTAGTGGGTTACGGTGCCAACTGTGACGCCTACCACTTTACCGCCCCGGCTCCCGGCGGCGTGGGGGCCATCGGCTGCATGAAGCAGGCCCTGGCCGACGCCGGCGTTGCCCCGGAGCAGGTGGACCACATCAACGCCCACGGCACCGGCACCCACATGAACGACAGCTGTGAGACGGCGGCCATCCATGCGGTCTTCGGCGAGCACGCAAAGCAGATCGCGGTCGTCTCTACCAAGAGCATGACGGGCCACCTGCTGGGCGGTGCCGGCGGCGTGGAGGCTGTCTTTACGGCCCTGGCCCTGCGGGACCAGTTTGCCCCGCCCACCATCCACTATGAGCAGCCGGATCCGGAGTGTGACCTGGACTATGTGCCCAATGTGGGCCGGGAAATGTCCATGACCTACGCGTTGAGCAACAGCCTGGGCTTTGGCGGCCACAACGCCTGCCTGCTGCTGCGCAAGTGGGAGGGCTGAACCATGGCGGAACCTCGCACCGCGCGTGAAAACGCAAACAGCCTCACCTCGGAGCAGATCGCGGCCATCCTGCCGCACCGCTACCCGTTTGCACTGGTGGACCGCATCCTGGACTATGAACCGGGCCAGTGGGCCATCGGCCGCAAGTGTGTTTCCCGCAATGAGGAATTTTTCTGCGGCCATTTCCCGGGCCAGCCTGTCATGCCGGGCGTCCTCATCCTGGAAGCGCTGGCTCAGACCGGGGCCGTCGCGGCTCTCAGCCTGCCGGAAAACGCGGGCAAACTGGCCCTCTTTGGCGGCATCAAGAATGCACGCTTCCGCAAACAGGTCACGCCGGGGGATGTGCTCACCCTCCACTGTGAGCTGGTGGAACAGCGGGGCCCGGTGGGCATCGGCAAGGCGTCTGCCTATGTGGACGGCAAGTGTGCCGCCACTGCCGAGCTGACCTTTGTGCTGACCGACCGCACCGAATAACAAAAACGAGAAAAGCACTCCGGATCTGCAGAGATGCTGCGGCTCTGGGGTGCTTTTTTGCCAAAAACAGGCGGCAGCGGATAGCGCTCCCACAAGGTGTTTGAAATGGTGCATAAAATGCACAAAAATGTGAGGATATACAGTACCATTTCTTGAACGGGGTTGCGCCGAAAAGCTTTTCGTGTTATGATTGTTCAAAGAAAGAAACAGACACCATCAGACGTTGACCGGAAGGAAGCAGACGAACCATGGCAAAGCTGGAAACGTGCGGAGAAAAGGGCTTGGCACAGCAGGGATCAAAAGATGTGCTTTTAGAGGAACTGGAAGATTTTTTGCGGGAAAACGCGGAACGGCGCTTGTGTATGGCGGCCGTGGATGTGGAGCATTTCAAGCTGGATGAGGCGGGCTGCAACTGGGAGCAGTACAGTCCCTCCATGCGGGAAAAGCTCAAGCAGCGCCAGCAGTTGCTCATTGAGATAGAGCGGGCGCTGCAGAACAAGGAATTCTGCTTTTACTTACAGCCCAAGTGCAACAGCATGACCCACGCCATTGTGGGGATGGAAGCGCTGGTGCGCTGGAACCACCCCACCCGGGGCATCGTATCGCCCGGGGAGTTTGTGCCCCTGATGGAAGAGACGGGCCTCATCACCCGGCTGGACCTCTACCTGTGGGAAGAGGTCTGCCAGATGCTCCACGGCTGGAAAGCCCGGAACGAGAACATGGTGCCCATCTCGGTCAATGTCTCCATTGCGGATATCGCGGCGCTGGATGTGGCGCAGGTGCTCTGGGAGCTGGTGCAGAAATATCAGCTGGAGCCCAAACTGCTGCTGGTGGAGATCACCGAGAGTATGCTGGCCCAAAACCTGAAAATGGTGGAAAACGCCATCGCGGCCCTCCACCGCAAGGGCTTTGCCGTGCTGATGGATGATTTTGGCAGCGGCTATTCCTCCCTGAATGTGCTCCGCAATACCAGCGTGGATGCCATCAAGCTGGATATGCAGTTCATCGTGCGGGACAGTGAAAGCAGCAAGGGCAAGCAGATCGTGGAATCGGTCATCGAGATGGCCAGGCGGCTGAATCTGCCCATCATCGCCGAGGGCGTGGAGACGCAGGAGCAGGTGTTCATGCTCCAGTCCATGGACTGCCTTTACACCCAGGGGTACTATTTTTATAAGCCCATGGCCGTGAAACAGGCCGAGGAGCTGCTTGCGCAGCCTGCCATGGAAAATTACTGGGACCTGCGCCGGGACATGACCCGCCGGAATTACAAGGCCTTTACGGGCGGTCTTGTGAGCGAAAAGAGTGCCATTGCCCTGCAGGCGTTTCAGATCCTGGCCGATAACGCCCTGCTGCTGGCCCGCCTGGATCTGGTTACAGGGGAATACCGCATCGTCAAGCGGGACGAACGGCTGATGGGTGTTTCCGAAGAGAAAACGCTTCAGCTGGAAAGCTACTGCGAGCAGCTGGTGGCCGAAAAAGCCATCCACCCGGAGGACGCAGCGCAGTTCCGCGCGCAGGCGAAGCTGGAGCTGCTTCAGGCGGCATTGTTCCGGGAGCGGCGCTCGGTGATCCGCCGCTGCCGCCAAATGGTGGCGGGGAAGTATGTCTGGGTACGCATCGAGGTGCTGCCCTGCAAAGACTGCAGCCCGGAAGACCCCTGGGCTGTGGTGGTCGCGCGGGAAGAATTTCCCGAGGAATAACGGTTTTATCAAGGCCCTCTGCCGTGGTGCAGGGGGCCTTGTGTGCTGTCTGACGGCAAAATCTAAAGCAAAGATTAAGATTTCCTAAGAAAAATCCAATGGAAAAGCCGGGCCGTTGCTGATATACTGAAAACGGTAAACGCTGGAAACGTGAAAAATGGGAGGAAACAAGATCATGGCGGCACAGACGATACTCATTGCGGAAGATGATCCGGACATCCGGGACGGTGTGCGCATTTTGCTGGCCGGGGAGGGCTACCATATCCTGGAGGCAGAAAACGGCACCCGGGCGCTGGAGATCTTCAACCCGGAAGTAGACCTGGTCATCCTGGACATCATGATGCCCGGCATGAGCGGGCTGCGAGTCTGCGAGGAGCTGCGCAAGGTGTCCACGGTGCCCATCCTGTTCCTGAAGGCAAAATCGCAGGAGTCGGACAAGCTGCTGGGCCTGACGGCGGGCGGCGATGATTACCTGCCAAAGCCGTTCTCCTTTGCGGAGCTCAGTGCCCGGGTCAAGGCTCTGCTGCGGCGGTACTGCGTCTATCAGGGCAAGGGGCAGGTGGCTGCCCAGCCCGAAAACCTGAAGTTCATTTCCAATGGCGTCCAGCTGGCACTGGACTGCAACCGGGTCTGGGTAGAAGAGCGGGAAGTGGACCTGACCGAGACGGAGTATAAAATCCTGCGGATGCTGATGCAGAACCCGGAGCGCATCTTCTCAGTGGAGATGATCTATGAGACCGTGTGGGGCGAGCCTTACTACTATACTTCCAACGGCACGGTCATGGTCCACATCCGCAACCTGCGGACAAAAATTGAAGCCGACCCTCAGAACCCCAAGCGGGTGTGTACCGTGTGGGGCAAGGGGTACCGGTTTGTGAATGAGGAGCGTGTATGAACAGACAGAGCCTCGTTGCAAAAATGCTCCACCTGCAGGTGGCGTCGGCGCTGGTGTGCATTCTGCTGTATTTTGCGCTCCTGTTTGCCACGCGAGCAGGGCTGAGCTACTACAATAACCACTCCGATATTCAGCAGCGCTCCATTGCCCGGCAAGTGGAACGATTTCAGAAATACGTTACAGCACAGGAAATCTCCGCAAAAGACACCCGGGCCATTGATGAGTGGGTGGGGCAGCAGAGCTTTTTGCTGATGAACATTTACCGCGGGCATCGGATGCTCTACTCAAACTTTTCGTTCAGTTTTGGAGATGGCCCGGATGAGGAACAGGAACCCGGTTCAAACTTTTCGTTCAGTTTTGGAGATGGCTCGGATGAGGAACGGGAATCCGGTGAGAGCTGGCAGGAGTTTTATCTTGTCCAATTCTCGGATGGCCCGGCCCAGGTACAGCTGTTCTGCAATGTGGTGCTCAACTGGTGGGTCCTGTTCAGTAAATTGCTGATCGTTTTCTGCGTGGGTGTGTTTCTGGTGGTGTTCTGGTTTGCCTGCCGCCGCATTGTGAAATATATCATCCAGCTCAGTGAGGAGATCCAGGCCATGGAGGGCGGCGACCTCGACCACCCCATCACCATCCGTGGAGATGATGAGCTGACGACGCTGGCCCGCTGCCTGGACTCCATGCGGGTCACCCTGCGCCAGCAGCAGGAGGAGGAAGCAAAGGCCTCCGCCAAGGTGAAGAACCTCATCACCGAAATGTCCCACGACCTGCGCACCCCGCTGACCACGCTGCTGCTGTATACCGAGATCGTCCGGAGCCGCAAATATGAGAACGACGTCCAGCGGGATGACTACCTGAACAAGATCGACACCAAGGCCCGGCAGCTCAAACAGCTGTCCGATAACCTGTTTGAGTATGCCCTTGTCACCCGGGACACCGTCGTTACATTGGACCCGCCAGCTTACTTCTCCCGCATTTTCGAGGAACCGCTGGCTGAGATGGTGGATACATTGCAGCAGCGTGGCTTTGCCTGCGCACTGGACCTTGGCAGTGAGGACCTGATGCTGACGGTCAAGATGCAGTATATCCGCCGCGTTTTTGATAACATCACGTCCAATGCCATCAAGTATGCCGACCCCGGCCGGGAGATCTCCGTTACCTTTCGAAAGGAAGAAAAGTGGGTGGGCCTGCGTTTTGCAAACCATGTGCTGCCCGGCCAGCACCGGGAGGAAAGCACCCAGGTGGGCTTGACCAGCATTGAGACCATGATGGAAAAGATGAACGCGGTCTGCCGGGTGGAGCAGGGAACAGAGCAGTTTGCGATCACGCTGCTGTTTCCCATCACCTGAGAGCGCCGGAAACGGGTGTCAGCGCGGTTTCTGACGCGCTTTCATAAATTGTTCACGATTCTTAAGCCGAATTTAAGAAAATCCTCGGGAATTTCTGAAGAAAAGTCTGCTATAATTCCGTTGTATCATAGAGAGGGGCATTTTGGAAGCCCCATCCCCCCGAAAAAAACCCAGGAGGCCAATGTTTATGCTATTTAGAAAAAAGCCAGCGGAGGAACGCTCCCCGCAAGAACTGGAAATCGCGCTACAGGAAGCGGAAATGCCGCAAAAGGGCCTGAAGCCTTTCCTGCACAAAAATGGGAAGAAGCTGGTGGCCGTTCTGGTCGTACTGGTCCTTCTCATCGCCCTCTTTGCCCCCAAGGGAAAGAAAAAAGCTGTGAGCGCGGAGACCCAGTACACCACCGTCAGCCCCGAAAACCGGGACATCACCAACGTGTACAGCGCATCGGGCACCCTGAGCGCCGCCAACAGCTACACCGTCAAGGCGACGGTCAAGGGCGATGTCCTGACCGCGGATTTTGAGGTGGGCGATGTGGTGGAAAAGGGCGCGGTCCTTTACACCATCGACAGCTCCGATGTCGTCAGCGGCGTGGAAAAGGCAGAGCTGAACCTCGGCCAGGCCCAGCGCAGCTACGATGACGCTGTGGACGCCCAGTACATCCGCACCGACATTGCCGGCACCGTCGCTTCCTTTAAAGTGCGGGTAGGCGATGTGGTCAACGCAGGGCAGGAAGTCGCCACCATCCGGGACGACACCACCCTGCTGCTGGAGCTGGAGTTCCCGGCGGCGGACGCCGCCAACTTTGCCGTGGGCCAGAGCGCGGAGGTGCTGCTGGACAGCACCTTTGAGGCCATCACCGGCAGCGTGCAGTCCGTCTCCGGTGCGGATACCCTCAGCAGCGGCAACCTGCTGGTCCGCACCGTGACCATCGCGGTCCGCAACACCGGCAACCTGACCGCTTCCCAGGCGGCCACTGCCACCATCAACGGCGTCAGCGCCCTGTCTTCCGCCCGGTTCAGCTACCAGCGTGAGCAGAGCGTTACCGCCCAGAACAGCGGCACCGTCTCCGCTCTCTGCGTCAAGGAGGGAGCTCAGGTCAGCGCCGACACAGCCCTGCTCCAGCTCTCTGGCGATAACCTGACCAAGCAGGTGCTCAACGCCTCCGACAACCTGCGCAGCGCCGAGCTCTCTGTGGAAGACACCCAGAAGCAGGTGGACGATTACACCATCACCGCTCCCATCAGCGGCACGATCATTTCCAAGGATGTCAAGGTGGGTGATACCGTGGGCACCAGCACGGCAACGGCCGATACCATGTGCGTCATCTACGATATGAGCTACCTGGAAATGACCCTGAACGTGGACGAGCTGGACATCCTCAACATCAAGGAGGGCCAGAAAGCCACCATTACCGCCGATGCCGTTTCCGGCCAGACCTTTGAGGGCGTTGTTACCAGCATCTCCAAGGCAGGCACCACCACCGGCGGTACCACCACTTACCCCGTTACCATCCGCATCGACGAGATGGGCGACCTGCTGCCCGGCATGAACGCCACGGCAGAGATCGTGACCGAGAGCGCCGACAATGTTCTCTCGGTGCCCAATGCGGCCATCACCCGCGGCAATTACGTCCTTGTAACCAAGGATTCGCCCAGCGCCGCCAACGCGGATGACAGCATGACCGCTCCGGACGGCTACGTTTACGTCAAGGTGGAGACCGGTGTCAGCGATGATGACTACATTGCCATCACCAGCGGCCTGACCGCGGAAGACACCGTGGCCTATGATTCCAGCTACAGCACCACCACCCTCGCCGGGGATATGCAGCTGGTGATGGACGGCGGTGATATGGGCGGCGGCCCCGACGGTGCTCCTGACGGTGGCGGCCCGGGAGGTGGCCAGTAATGAGTGCACTCATTGAGTTTGACAACGTGTGCAAGTATTACCAGATGGGTGACACGACGGTCAAGGCTGCCGACCATATCTCCATGAAGATCAACAAAGGCGAGTTCGTGGCCATCGTCGGCCAGTCCGGCTCGGGCAAATCCACCTGCATGAACATCATCGGCTGCCTGGACGTGCCCACGGCGGGCACCTATCGGCTCAATGGCCGGGATGTGGGCAAGATGAACAAGGACGAGCTGGCCGAGATCCGCAACGAGATGCTGGGCTTCATCTTCCAGCAGTATAACCTGCTGCCCAAGCTCAGCCTGCTGGAAAACGTGGAAGTGCCGCTGGTGTACGCGGGCATCCCCTTGGCTGAGCGCAAGCGCCGCGCGACCGCCTCTCTTGAGCGGGTAGGGCTGGGCGATAAGCTCAAGAACAAGCCCAACCAGCTTTCCGGCGGCCAGCAGCAGCGTGTCTCCATTGCACGTGCTCTGGCGGGTAACCCGGCGGTCATTCTGGCCGACGAGCCCACCGGCGCGCTGGACAGCCACACCGGCCGCGAGGTGCTGGGAATGCTGCAGGAGCTCCACAATGAGGGCCATACCGTGGTCCTCATCACCCACGACAATTCCATTGCCGTGCAGGCGGAACGCATCATCCGGCTGGAAGATGGGCGTGTCGTCTACGACGGCGACTCCCACTCCCCGGAGGCGGTCGTTCAGCCCACCCTGCTGCCGGAGCAGGAATCTCAGACCGAGGAGGCACAGGCATGATCATTGAAACTTTCCGGCAGGCCATCCAGAACGTGTGGAGCAACAAGCTCCGCACGTTCCTGACCATGCTGGGCATCATCATCGTGGGCCTGGGCAACGGCATGACCAAAAGTATGCGGGACAGCTTTTCCGCCATGGGCACCAACACCCTGTCTGTCAGCATCTGGGGCTACGGCTCCCGCACCGCCTCGGTGGATGACGTGTATAACATCGTGAAGAAAAACCCCGACCTGTTGGAGTCCATCTCCCCGCAGATCGATTTCAGCAGCAACACGCCCAAGGTGGGCACCACCACCTACCGTTACACCAACCTGTACGGCGTGGACGAAGACTATACCGAGATGAAAAACTACACCCTGGCCAAGGGCCGCAACCTGCAGTACATGGACATGAAAGACGACAAGCAGGTCTGCGTCATCGGCGATTACATCAACCGCACCGCCTTTGGCGGCAACGGTGTGGGCAAGACCATCAAGCTGGGCCCCTACAAATTCCGCATCGTGGGTGTGCTGAACGCTAAGATCAGCGACCCCACCATGCAGCAGGGCAATGACGATGACTGCATCTACCTGCCCTATACCACCGCCATGCGTCTGTCGCAGAAAAGCACCGCGGATTCGTACATTTGCGTCATGGTGGACGAGAATCAGGCCAACGAGGCCAAGGCCGCCATGGAAAACGGACTGTATAATCTCTTCAAAAGTGACGATGCGTATTACGTTTACTCGGCCAGTGAGTGGCTGGAAGAGATGAACAAGATGATCAACATGGTCATCGTTATCCTCACGGGCATTGCCAGCATCTCGCTGCTGGTGGGTGGCATCGGCATCATGAACATCATGCTGGTGTCGGTCACGGAGCGGACGAAAGAGATCGGCATCCGCAAGGCCATGGGCGCCAAGGAGCGGGTCATCCTGGCCCAGTTCGTCACCGAGGCCGCTACCACTTCCGCTCTGGGCGGCGCTCTGGGCATCGTGCTGGGGTATATCGTCAGCATGGCTGCCAACCGGGTGCTGCCCATGTTCACCGACGGCATGGATATCACGGTGAGCCCCTCGTTCGACTCTATCGTGGTGGCGTTCGGCATTTCGGCGGGCATCGGCGTGCTGTTCGGCTACCTGCCGGCCAAGCGTGCCGCCAAGCTCAACCCCATCGACGCCCTGCGGTATGATTAAAAGGAGAAGATAAGCCATGAAAAAACGAATCCTTGCATTGCTGCTGGCGGTGTGCATTGCAGCCTCCATGCTGGTGCTCCCGGCTTCGGCGGCTGCCACCAACAACACCGCGGTCCAGATGGCCATTACCCTGGGGGCCATGGATACCGACCAGACCGGGGCCCTGAACGCCGTGGTCACCCGTGGTTCCTTTGCCCGGATGCTTACCTCGTTCTCCACATTCCGGGAGAGCGTGGGTGCACAGGGCACGGTGGGCACCCTCTATACCGACGTGCCCGGCACTTCGCCCTGGGCCCCCTACATCCGCATTGCGGTGCAGCAGGGCTGGATGAACGGCTACACGGACGGCAGCTACCGCCCGGACAACGCTGTCACGCTGGAGGAAGCCTGCACGGCGGTCCTCAAGCTGATGGGCTATAAAATGACTGAGCTGAACGGCGCGTTCCCCAACGCGCAGCTCAACAAGGCCAGCGAGATCGGCCTGCGCACCGGACTGGACCGCAAGCAGGGCGAGGCCATGAACTATGAGGACGCCGCGGTCCTGCTCTACAACGCCCTCACGGCCAACACGGCTTCGGGCGGCGCTTACGGCACCACTCTGGGCTTTACCGTTTCCAACGGCCAGGTGGATGCCTCCACCGTCCTGCTCAGCAGTCTGCAGGGCCCCTTTATCTACGGCGAGGGGGCACAGGTACCCTTTACCCCGGTAGCCGTCTACCGCAACGATAAAGTTTCCCCCTCGGGCGAGCTGAACCAGTACGACGTGTACTATTACAGCGAGAGCCTGCGCACGGTCTGGGTCTACACCCGCCGCGCGGCCGGCCGCATCACGGCAGTGTCTCCCTCGGCCAGCGCGCCCACCTCGGTCACCGTGGCGGGCAGTACCTACACGCTGGGCAGCACGGCGGTGGCCTCGCAGGTGTCCTCCCTCAACGGCGGCGGTGTGGGCCAGGTGGTCACCCTGCTGCTGGGCATGAACAATGAGGTGGCCGGCATCGTCACCGGTGAAGAGGCCGACAGCGTCTTCTATGGCGTTGTCCAGTCCGCCTCCCGCAACCTGATTGAAGAGGACAACGGGGCCGATGTGCTCCAGAAAGTCTCGGTCATGTGCACGGACGGTATCGTCCGGAGCGTCAATGTGGACAAAAGCCTCAATTTTCCCACCGGTTGGCTGGTAGAAATCAGCGTGGACGGTGCCAACGGAGAGAACGTGAAAAAAATCAGCAGCCGGTCCGTCAGCGGCACCGTGAACGCGGACGCCACCGCTCTGGGCGACGCTGCCCTGGCCGACGATGTGGAAATTATGGATACAACGTCAGGAGGTGCGGCTGGGGCGATTCGTCCCAGCCGCCTATCGGGGGTAACGCTCTCGGGCTCTGACGTCCGCTACTACACCACCAATGAAAACGGCCAGATCAATCGCCTCATCCTCAACGATGTCACGGGCGATCTGTGGAACTACGGCGTGCTGGACGATGTGAAGAATCTGGCCGCCAACTACAGCAGCATCAAAACGCTGGTGACCACCGATTCTTCGGGCAACACGACCACCAAGACCACCGTGGATGAGGTGAAAAATCTGCTGGTGCCCACCACGAGCGAGATTTTGTGGGGCGTCATCAGCGGCGATATCCTCAGCACGGCATGGAATCGCCTGACGGGCAACACCGCGGGCCTGCTGGGCATCGGCTTCCGGCAGATCGGTGCCATTACCGGGGCTCCGCTGAGCAACATTTTCAACTTCATCGGCGGCGGTGCCAACTACATCTGCTACATCGACGGCCAGCAGGTCAGCCTGACCACCTCCATCAAGTACCCGGTGCTGGCAGGCGGTATTGCCGTCAGCCGGGAGGTGACGGGCTCGGTCAAATCCATGGTGCAGCTCATGCCCATGAAGATCGATAAGGTGGGCGCGGCGTCCGTCCTTTCGGGGGACAAGCGGTATGAGATGGCCGACGACACGCAGGTCTACCTGTGGTACAAGGGCCAGTATTACGCCACCAAGCTGGCATACGTCAACTCGGATGATTACTACCTGACCGGCTGGTACGATAACTTTGGCTGCACGGCGGGCAAGAAAGTCCGCGTCATCATCGCAGTCAAGAAAGACTGATGCCGGGGGATTACGCGGCCCCGTGCTGGCTGCTGCGGCAGGCCCGGCAGCTGCTGTATCCCCGCCGCTGCCCTTTCTGCCGCCGGGTGCTGGGCTTTGTGCCAACCTGCCCGGAATGCGCGGAACGGCTGGAACCGCTCCGCCGGATGCCCATGCGGCTCAAGGAAAGTGAGCACTATCTGGGGACCCTGAGCGGGGCCGCGGCACCCTACCGCTACACGGGCTGTGTCCGCAGTGCGGTGCTGCGGGCCAAGTACCAGGGCGAGCCGTGGACGGCCGTGGAGCTGGGCGTCGAGATGGCCCGGCTGCTCTTTGGCAGCGAGATCCTCATGCGCGGCGCGGAGCCCACACCCCAGCGGGTGGAGGGCCTGAGCCTTGGCTATGACGCCATCGTCCCGGTGCCGGCCTCCAGCAAAAAACGCGGCTATAATGTGCCGGAGCGGATGGCCCGGCCGCTGGCAAAGGCGGTGGGCGTCCCGCTTG
>OGEU01001458.1_pt1 | contig 19841 bp, 18 predicted proteins | sample 1570651 | NCBI WGS metagenome assembly OGEU01 (sample SAMEA2582129, study PRJEB24529) | metagenome | biome: Human gut stool | place: China | collected 2011 | reverse complement strand
TGATGGCTTTTGACGCCTTGATGATTCTCGGGCCGACCGCAAGCGGCAAAACGGCGCTGTCACTCTCCATCGCGTCCGAGCTTCCGGCCGAAGTGATTTCGGTGGATTCAGCGCTCGTTTACCGCGGGATGGATATCGGGACCGCCAAGCCTACTGAAGCAGAGCGGGGCGGTGTGCCGCACCACCTGATTGATATCCGCGATATCGGTGAACCGTATAACGTCGCGGACTTTACGGAGGACTGCGTGAAGCTCATCCCGGAAATCCGGTCCCGCGGCGCGCTGCCGATCCTCGTGGGCGGCACGATGCTCTACGCGAACGCGCTGCTTCACGGGCTTGCCGAGCTACCGGCGACGGACCCTGCGGTGCGGGAAGCGGTGACAGCGGAAGGAGAGGAAAAGGGGTGGCCCGCGATGCGGGAAGAGCTCGCCAAAGTGGATCCCGAGACCGCGGCGCGCCTGAAACCGAATGACCGGCAGCGGATCAGCCGCGCGATTGAGGTTTACCGGATGACCGGGCGGCCGATGTCCGCGATAATCGCGGAGCAGCCGCATTCGGCTCCTCCCTTCCGGATTGCTGCGATCGCGCTGCTTCCTGAAGACCGCGCGGCGCTCCACGCGAAGATTGCCGAGCGGTTTGACGCGATGCTTGAAGCCGGGTTTCTCGACGAAATGAAGCGTCTCACCGGGCTTCCGGGGTTTGACCGGGAGTCCCCCGCGATGCGCTCTGTCGGGTACCGCCAGGCGCTCGAGTATCTGGCAGGCGAAACCGACTACGCGGTGTTCCGCGATAAGGCGATTGCCGCGACGCGGCAGCTCGCGAAGCGTCAGATCACGTGGCTTCGCTCCATGAAGGATGAGATCCGGGCGTTTGATCCCTATACCGAGTCGGGGCTCCGGGACGCGAAGGCCTACGCGCTGTCGCTTGACTGGGATCTGCGGAGGCCTGCCGCCCGGGCATGAAAAAAGGCCGGAACCGAGGAATAAGTTCCGACCTTTTCTGCGAGGCGGCCTGAGGGCGAACAGCAGACCGTCTTTACTTCGTCAGATCACGACACAGCCAGGATCAGCTGCGTTTGCGCGATTGACCACTTCACCTAGACGATAAACCTTTTCGCCTTCAGATTCAAAGGCAGAGACAGCGGCGTCAGCGGCTTCAGCCGGAACGATCACAACGAGACCGATACCGTTATTGAAGACGCGGAGCATTTCGTCTTCGGCCACATTGCCTTCCTTCTGCAGCCAGTCGAAAATCGCCGGACGCTTCCAGGAGTCGCGGTGAATCACGACCTGCGTGCCTTCAGGCAGAACGCGCGGAACATTTTCCACGAGACCGCCGCCCGTGATGTGGGCCATCGCGTGGATCGGCACCTTCTTCATCACGTTCGCGACCTGCTTGCAGTAAATGCGGGTCGGCTCCATCAGACGGTCGGCAAGCGTCGCGCCGTCAAACGGCATATCCCAGGAGGCACCGCTCACCTCAACGATCTTGCGGATGAGGGAGAAGCCGTTGCTGTGGGGGCCGGAGGAGTCAAGACCGAGACCCAAGTCCCCGGGATTCACCTTGCTTCCGTCAATAATCTGGCTCTTCTCAACCACGCCGACCGCGAAGCCCGCGAGGTCATACTCGCCTTCCGGATACATGCCCGGCATTTCAGCGGTTTCGCCGCCGATCAGAGCGCAGCCAGCGAGTTCGCAGCCGTGAGCGAAGCCCTTCACGACACGCTCCGCGATGCTGACATCCAGCTTGCCGCAGGAGAAGTAGTCGAGGAAGAAGACGTTCTTCGCACCCTGCACCAGAACGTCATTCACGCTCATCGCCACCAGATCCTGACCGACCGTATCGTGACGGTTCAGCTTGAAGGCGAGCATCAGCTTCGTGCCGACGCCGTCAGTGCCGGAAATCAGAACGGGATGCTCCATGCCGGTGCAGTCCAGCTCAAACAGGCCGCCGAAGCCGCCCAGACCGCCGATGCAACTCTCGGTCATCGTGCGGGCCACATACTGCTTCATCAGCTCAACAGAGCGGTACCCGGCGGTAATATCCACGCCTGCAGCGGCGTAGCTGGCAGAATAGCTTTTTTCCATAGTAGAATAATCTCCCTTGCGAGTAAATCGTATGAATGGGGAAATGCCTTCCCCTGTGGGGGAAGGTGGCCGAGGCCCTGACCGAGGCCGGATGAGGGGTAAGCTTGCCGCTGCATCCCGTGAGCGGGTGGCCGGGGAAAGGCTGCCCCTCATCAGTCACCTTCGGTGACAGCTTCCCCCTCTGGGGAAGCCTTTGAACCTTACAGCTTTTTATTCGTCTTAGACTGGCTCAGCGGCTTGTCGTAGACAATGTCCATCGTCTCGGTGGGCGGGGCAACGGGGTATTTGCCGGTAAAGCAGCCCGTGCAGAAGCCGCACTTGCTGTGGATGGCCAGCTGCTGCACATGCTCAATGCTCAAATAGCCCAGCGTGTCAGACCCGACCAGCTCGTTGATCTCCTCGACGGTGTGGCCGGTGGCAATCAGGTCCTTCTCGTCGGGAATGTCGGTGCCGAAGTAGCACGGGTGGGCGAACGGCGGGGCGCTGATGCGGTAGTGTACCTCGGCAGCACCGGCCTCGCGCAGCAGGCGGATGGTGCGGGCGCTCGTCGTGCCGCGGACGATGGAGTCATCGACCAGCACAACGCGCTTGCCCTTGACCGTGGACGTGATGGCGTTCAGCTTGATGCGCACGCTGCTCTCACGCTGGGCCTGGCTGCCCTGAATGAAGGTGCGGCCTACATATTTGTTCTTGATAAAGCCCACGCCATAGGGGATGCCGCTCTCCTGCGCATAGCCGAGCGCTGCATCCAGACCGGAGTCCGGTGCGCCGATGACGCCATCGGCCTCCACGGGATGCTCCTGTGCCAGGAACCGGCCCGCCTGCAGACGGGCCTCATGCACACAGGTGCCCTCGATGACGGAATCCGGGCGGGCAAAGTAGATGTACTCAAAGACGCACATCGTGTGCGGCGCGGTGCCGCAGTGGTCCTCCATCGTGCGCAGGCCGTTGCGGTCGGCAATAACGATCTCGCCGGGGCGCACGTCACGGACGAACTTCGCACCCACGGCGTCCAGCGCACAGCTCTCGCTGGCAAAGGCATAGCCGTTGCCGTCGGGCAGCTCGCCGATGCACAGCGGGCGGAAGCCGTTGGGGTCGCGCGCCGCAATCAGCTTGGTGTGGGTCATAATGACGAGGGAGTATGCGCCCTCGATGTCGTCCATCGTGCGGCTGACGGCCATCTCAATGTTCGGCGTCAGCAGACGGTTCTGGGTCAGCAGATAGGCAATGACCTCGGTGTCCGACGTGCCGTGAAAGATCGAACCGCTCATCTCGAGCTTGCGGCGCAGCTTCGGCGCGTTGACAAGGTTGCCGTTGTGGCAGACCGCCATAGCGCCCTTGCAGTGATGCAAAACCATCGGCTGCGCGTTGGAACGGCTGCGCTGGCCCGCCGTGGCATAGCGGACATGGCCGGTAGCCATCTTTGCGCCGCGGGGCAGCTCCTCCAGCACGCGCTTGGTAAAGACCTCGCTGACAAGGCCCAGATCGCGGTAGCCGGACAGCACGCCGTCGACGTTCAGCGCAATGCCGCAGCTCTCCTGGCCGCGGTGCTGCAGGGCGTACAGCGCACTGTAGACGGCGCTGACCATATCGGTCTCGCCGGTCTTGTCATACATACCGAACACGCCGCACTCCTCATGCAGAGACTCGGTGTATTGGGAAATTTCGCTCATTTATTTGCTCCAATTGTCGGAATGGTAAAGCCGTAGGGGCGAATTCTATATCCGCCCGTGGGTCGGCTGCTTCTTGCGGGCGCATAGGGAATGCGCCCCTACGGGAAAGCGCACGGTAAATTGTGCGGGTGCAATCAGCCCAGCAGGCGCTTCATGACTTCCTGGTAAGCGTCGGCTTCGCCGCCCATGTTGCGGCGGAACAGATCCTTGTCCAGATGTGCGCCGGTGGTGGCGTCCCAGAAACGGCAGGTGTCGGGGCTGATCTCGTCGGCCAGGATGATCGTGCCGTCGGACAGGCGGCCAAACTCGAGCTTAAAGTCCACCAGACGGATGTTGGCGTCCAGCATGATCTTCTTCAACACCTCGTTGACCTTGAAGGCATACTTCGCGATGGTGTCCAGCTCCTCCTGGGTAGCCAGGTCGAGGGCCAGGGCGTAGTAGTGGTTGATGAACGGGTCGTGCAGATCGTCGTTCTTGTAGGAGAACTCGATCGTGGGCTCGGAGAAGACGATACCCTCCTCCACGCCGTAGCGGGAGGCAAAATGACCGGCGGAGATGTTGCGGATGATGACCTCCAACGGGACGATGGAGACCTTCTTGACGAGCGTGTCGCGCTCGCTGAGCTCTTCAACAAAGTGGGTCGGGATGCCGGCCTTTTCCATCTTGGCCATCAGACGGTTGGTCATCTGGTTGTTGATGACGCCCTTGCCGACGATGGTACCCTTCTTTGCGCCGTCAAAGGCGGTGGCGTCGTCCTTGTAGGAAACGATGACGAGGTTGGGATCTTCGGTGGCGTAAACCTTCTTGGCCTTGCCTTCGTAGAGCTGTTCTTTCTTTTCCATGATGACTGTTCTCCTTTTATTTTATATTTTTGTTGATTGATATGGATGGATGGTTTCTCAGTTTTTGTAGCGCTCGCGAAGCTCTTCGTCCGCCTTCAAGACAGCGGCGGTGCCCTCGTCACGTGCGACCTGGAGCTTGCGGGCAAGGCCCTCGTCGCTCACAGCCATGATCTGGACGGCAAGGATGGCGGCGTTTTTCGCCCCGTCGATAGCGACGGTGGCAACGGGGATGCCGCTCGGCATCTGGACGGTCGAGAGCAGCGCGTCCATGCCGTCGAGCTTCGCGCCGCTGCACGGCACGCCGATGACGGGAAGCGTCGTATTCGCGGCCATCGCGCCGGCCAAGTGCGCGGCCATGCCCGCGAGCGCGATGATACAAGAAAATCCGCTCTCCCGTGCCGACGCTGCAAATTCTCTTGCCTCGTTCGGGCACCGGTGGGCGGATAACACGCGGACCTCGGTCTCGATCCCATATTCCTTGAGCGTCTGGATCGCCTTCTCGGCGACGGGCAGGTCGCTCGTGCTGCCCATAATAACGGCTACCTTTCGCATAGTTCTGCCTCCTTAAAAGCAAAAATGGGCGCTCCACTGCCTCGATGTGCAGTTGAAGTGCCCAGACGGTCGGCTGCTGAATTTCAGCAAGAAACGCTCTCTGCTCCCCTGTGGTGACCCACGTTTCCGTCAGTTACAAAGAGCTCAACTTGACAAGCAATATGGTATCACAGAGGGCTCTTTTCGTCCATGCGGCAAAAGAGAGAAAGGCTTCGCCCTATTTATCAGTTTTTTGATAATAATCTACATATCTATAAGTTATGCTAATACTTATCAGTAAAAATCTGCCGTTTCGGCAGCGCAAATAAAAATCGGAAGGCCGCGCACTCCCCGTACGCGGCCTTCCATCGCATCGTGTTTTCAAAAAGGCAGGCATCCGCCGATGGCAAGACTCAGCAGGATGACCGCAAGCGCAACGAGCACAGGTGCTTTCCGCCTGAGTTTCCTCATCGCGCGCTTTTCGTCCACAGAGGAATCCTCACTTTGCAAGCTCCTTGCCCAGCGCGCGGCAGGCGTCCAGCGCGGCGTCATCAGGCGCTTCGCAGCAGGTCACGCTCTCGCACACAAGGCGGATGCCGGAATCATCGCAGTCCTTTTCCCAGCCGCGCATCCACTCGCCGTCGCCCCAGCCGTAGGAGCCGAACAGCGCGGCGCTCTTGCCGCCAAGGCTGCGCTTGACCTCGTCAAACATGGGCTGGAACTCCATCTCCTCGAGCACTTCGCTGCCCATGGCGGGGCAGCCGAAGGCGATCGCGTCGTAAGCGCTCAGCTCGCTGGCCTTGACCTGGTCAGGGGTCAACATCGTGACCTGCGCGCCCGCGCTCTCCATGCCCTCAGCGACGGCCTTGGCCATGGCCTCGGTGTTGCCCGTGCCGCTCCAATAAACAACAGCAGTCTTCTTCATATTAGTATGTTCCTTTCATAAATCAGTATCTATCACACTGCCACGGCAAGCTGCTCGATGCCCGAGCCGGCCTCCCAGAGTGCGCAGTAGATCTCCGTGCATTTTTTGAAGCGGGCGAACAGCTCGCACGCCTTCTTCTCGTCGCCGTAGACCTTCCACAGCCCCGCGCATTTGAAGTTGCAGGCGCGGTGGTCGATGAAGCCCTTGACGTCCTCCGGCGGATACGAGAGGAAAAGCCCGACCTCATGGGGGAATTCGCCGCCCTCGCGGAATCGGCGGATGAGGTTTGCGATGCAGCGTCCGCAGTGGCCGCTATTGTAGCCCGCGTGGTGCAGGATCTCGGCCGCCTGTTCGTTCTCCAAATCTCTCCGCAGCTCAGAGGGGCGGTACAGGTACAAAAGGACCTGTCCTTTCAGAAAACGGATCGGCAGCAGGCACAGGCCCTTTGGCACAAGCAGACGGTTCAGGCGGCGGATGTCCGCAAAGAGCGCTTCCTTATCTTCGCAAGGACAAGGGAAGAGGCTGCCCGTTTTGATACCTGCCAACGTCGGCGCACCCTGCCGCACCAGGATCTCTTCAGACATGCCTGTTTCCCTCCCCTTTGGTTTCGGTGGTGGCTCCCCAGAAGTTAGATTTATCTAACTATTGGGGAGCGATGTCCTCGCTCTTGACGTGTCTTAGGATACCCGAAAAGAAGAGCCTTATCCGCTCCAAATTGATCGGATGAGGCTCCAAAATATTTTATTCTGCCTTTTCCGCCGTCGGCGCGCAGCTGTCGCTGTCCGCGCCCGCGCGGTACGCGCTCGGCGACACACCGATCACACTGCGGAAGGCCTTGGCAAACTTGCTGGCGTTGTCATAGCCGAACTGCCCCGCGATATCGAGCACCGTGCGGTCGCTCGTGCGCAGGAGCTGCGCGGCACTGTGCATCTTCTGCGCGCGCAAAAACGCTGCGGGCGTCATGCCGTACACGCCGCGAAAGCTCGCGGCGAGCTGCGAAGGCGACGCACCGAGCTCCTGCGAGAGCGCCGAGATCGTGACGTCGTCCTCCGTGCTTGCAAGCAGCGCGTCGCGCGCCGCGCGCGCAAGGCGCACTTGCGCGGCGGTATAGCCGTGCTTTTCGTGCGCCACGTCGAGCGCACTCAAAAAGAGCAGAAGTTGGAGCACTTTAACCTTGAAGTAGCCGCGTCTGATGCCGGCGGGCACGGCGTAGAGCTCAGAGAAGATGTGCTCCACGCGCGCCGACGATCTTGAGACAAAGCACTCCGAGTCGGCGAAGAACTTCTCCGCCAGCACGCTGGGGCGGACGTCGACATCCTGCAAAATGCAGGACAAACAGTCAGGTGCGAGGGCGGGGTCGAGCGTGACGGTGATGCCGTGGTAGTGCCCCGTGGGGAACTCCACCTCCCCCTCGATAGCGGCGCGGCGCACGACAGAGAGGTCTCCGGGGGCCAAAAAGTAATGCTCGCCGCCGCAGCAGTATTCCGCGCGTCCCTCGCGGCAGTGCTGGATCTCGATGAGTCCCGCCGCATTCGGCTCTGCCAGACGGTACGACGGCGCATGCACATCGTGATAGGCAAGCTCAATGCCGGGGAAAACGGGATAGGCCGTGATGCACACCTCGCCGTCCGTCTCCCTGAGACGGTAGACGGTGCGTTCCTCGTTCTGCTGCAAAATTTCTGCGTGGGCGCTGCATTTCTTTACCTGAGACTTTGGTTCGATCAAGGAAGCTTCCCTGTCCTTTCTTCTACATATAAAAGTAGAAAACGCCGCAAAGCGCAGATCCCGCGCTTTGCGGCTTGTGGCTGCTGATCAAACGCATTCCTCCGCGAGATCTGCGTTTTCCTCCGTCGGCTTCCCCTCCAGCAGCTCGGGGTGCTTGAGATAGCGGCGCACGCTCGCCCAGAACAGCGCGTACTCGTGTCCCGTGCAGATGCGCTCATCCATCACGACGGAGAGCGGGATCATTTTTTTATTATACTCCCCGCTCATATAATTGGCAATAGGCTTGCCCATGCTGACGAACACCCCCGTCGTGCCGAACTCGTAGCAGTGGTGGAAGATGGAATTCATGTTGATGGAGGCAAGGTTCGTGATAAAAAGACTCGTGTGGAACGGGCTCAGATCAATGATCTTACGCGGCAGCAGGCCGCAGCGGTCCATCAGCTTGACAAGGACGAACAAAAACCCCGGCAGGATGGGGATGGCGAACAGGAAATTCGCGAATTTATCCGTATTGTTGTTGTGCGCGGCCACCTGATTCTGCGCGACCGCCTCCTCGATCTTGCGGTTGATGGAGAAGATATCGTCCCCGTCCTCAAAGAACACCTTGATCGACGTCTCATCCGCGCGGCCGTCGGCGCGCGTTTTCAGGATGACGAAGCTGACGCAGAAGTGATTGCGCTGGTAGATCTTGCTGTTCATGATGAAGCGGTTGATCTTCGGATTTTCCTGATACGCCTTGAAGTATGCCGCCAGAATGAGCGTCATATACGGGATGCGGACGCCTTCGCGGCGCTTTTCCTGAATGTAGCGGCGCAGGATCTCCATATCAGCGTATTCGGTGATGAAATTCTGCGCGTCGTAGCGCCGCGGCATGACATAGGGCAGTGCCGAAACGATGGTGGACGCCTCTTTCACTCGGGTTCCGTCGGGACGCATGGCAAGTTCCTCTTTTCTTTGAGTTAACCCCATCTTACCCGCTTTGCCCGCGTATTGCAATCATTTTCTTAGCGAATCCTTTATTAAGAATTGGTTAAGTCTCGTCCTCTCCCCAGTCGAGCGAGACATCGACAACGCGCAGAAGTCCGGAAAGCGTCGAGGGCACATAGGCTCTGGCGAACAGATCGTCCTGCGTGCAGAGCGTGCGCTCGGTCGTACCGTCCACACTCTGCATCGCCGTGACGAGAAGCGCCGCATGCTCGGGTGCGGCCAGCGTCTCGGGAAGAGCGTCGGCGGCGTATGCCGCGCGCGACAGGACGTTCTTTTCGCTGTCCATCCAGACAAATTCGACCGATTCTGCCGCCGTGTGCGCCGCGAATGAAACGCTCACCTTGATCGAGCGGCTCTGCGTTTTGCCGTTCGCGCGCCAGTCGCTCGACCGCTCGGTCGAGATCGTCCGCGTCTGGTTCAGGTTTGCGCTGGGTGTCCTGTAACATACGTTCGTGCCGTTGGCCTGCGTGCACTCGGCATAGTAGTCCCCCGCAGACGTGCGGTAGACATAACATTCGTACAGTTCCGCCTGTCCCAGCGCGTCGAGCGCGATCTCTCCGCCCGTCTCGTAGCTGCTGCCGTTGTCGTCGACCTTGATGTGCATTCCGCTGCCCACGACCTCGTCGGACACCGCCGCACCGACGGAATTGTTGAATTCAGAGCCCTCTTCGTAATCCGGATCGTCGGGTTCAAACGCTGTGATGGTCACAAACACCGGCACGCCGGGCACGCCGAAGTCGTAATCATCGCCGTTCTCCGTCGCGTAGACTTTGCCGTCGAAGGGTTCGAGGCCGAAGAAGTATCCGACCGATTCCTCGTCCATGGTCTCCTGCGCCGCGGCTTCGATCCGCTCGGGCTTGTAGAGCGCAAAACTCACGCCGAACACCACCGCGAGTGCCAGTGCAAAAGCGATCAGTCGTTTCATGCTACTCCCTCCCCCCAGTTGACCTTGATGCTGATTGAGCAGAGCTTCCCGTCCTGATAGCGGAAAGTATCCAGATTTGAGTAAGCATACGGCGCACTATCATTGCTGCGGCTGCAAATGTCGTATTCCGCCGTCTCGCCGTTCCAGTCCGTGCCATAGCTCGTGCCGATGAGATACGCCGCGCCGTCCGCGGCGGTGATGGACTCGGGCAGCGCGTCGGGCGCGAACTCTTCGAGCTTCAAGAGATCGTCGTTTTCGTCCATGTGCGCGACGGTGAACTTCGTCGGTGTCGGGCGGGAGACGGCGGTGATGGCGACTCTGACCTTCACACGCTCGGACTTGCCGCCGATCGTCTCGGTCTTATCGCTCGTGAGCGTGTGGGTTATGCTGGCGCCGTCCGAGCCGGACATGCCCATGCTGTTGCCGCGCGTCAGGTAAATGCGGCCATCCGACGTCTGGTAGATGGGATAAAGTTTGAAGATCACTTGTCTGTCGCCGCAGGCGTAGACCTCGCCCGAGAGGTCGATGTCCGTCGTACGGACGCCGTTGTCATCGTCGATACCGGCCTTCCCCAGCGGCGCACCGAGTGCGCCGAAGATCCTGATATTCGGCGACTTGGCGTCCTCCTCACCGTAGCGCGCGTCCGGCTCCATCGTGCAGTAGATGCCGCCGCCGCGGTCTTTGAGCGCCCACCAGTCTTCGTCCGTATCCATATAGAGCCGCCCGGCCTTCCAGACGAATTCGCCCGCGGCCGAGACCGCAAGATCGCCGCCGATGTCGAGATCCTCTTCCGAGACGAAAGCCCCGATGAGCGTGCCCTCTTCCTCCTTGTCCGCGGCGGACTGCACCGCGCCGCCGTCGAGAAAGGCAATGAGAAAGACCGCCGCGAGGATCGCAGCAAAAATCAGTATCGTTTTCGTTTTACTCTTCATGCTCTGCCTCCAATTCTCCGTCGCATTGCAGAATGTCGCCCACATTGCACTCGAGCGCGCAGCAGATGCGGTTGAGCGTCGCAAAGCGCACGCCCTTGGCCTTGCCGCTGCGCAGAATGGAAAGATTCGCCTCCGTGATGCCGACAATAGCGCAAAGCTCCTTGCTTGTCATGCCGCGCGCTTTCAGCACCTCGTCGAGATGTATCGTGATCGCCATGGCAGCACCCTCAGATAAAGAGGTCGTTGTCCGCCGCAAGGGCGACGTTCGAGGCGATGAGCCGCGCACCGAGAAGCGCTGCGAGCACGAAGCACAGCTCGAAGATCGGCAGACGGATCGAAATGCTGGTGCTCAGGAGCATCGGCGCACAGAACGCCTGCAAAACGTTGACCGCGAGGGCGAGCAGCACGCTGAGCTTGAGCACCTTGACACACCATTCGGCGAGCTTTGGCGCGTAGGCGGCGCTCTCCTGCGTAAATACGCCGTCTTCCATCGTGTCGAGAAGGCCAATGGCGAAGTACGCCGTCGCCGCGGCGAGCAGCGTAGGAAGGCTTTCCGCGGCAAAGCGCAGGGCGAGGACAACATAGCTGAACACAAGGCTCTTCGATCCCGTTATGTCCGTTGCCACAGGCAGTACCGTATCGGTTGTAAAGGCGCTGTTGCCCGCCTTGAGCGCGTCGACGGCAGAAAACAGGCCCGCAAATTCGGCAAAGCAGACCTCGAAGACGAAGTACGCCGCCGCGAGGATAAGCAGCGCGCGGAATAGCTTCAAGAGCTCCTGCGTATCGCCGCCGGAAAACCGGCGCAGCAACCGCAGCACGACCCAGCCCGCGAGCAGCGCGAAAATGAGCCACTGCCAGGCAAGGCGCGGGAACAGCGCCTCCGCCGATGTGCTCCAATAGGCGGTCCAGCCGTGTGGAAAGAGCGCGCAGGCCGCGGCAAACGCGATGAGCACGAGCAGCGCGTCCTCGGGCTTCAGTTCCCGCCGCGCCCCGATGTGCACGAGCGCATAGAGCGGCAGCAGGATCACCGCGGCGTACAGCGTGAACGCCAGCGCGAAGCCAAAGCGTCCCGAGGCGGCCAGCGCACTCAAACCCTGCCCCACTGCGCTGCCGGGGAATCCGGCGACAGAAAAGGCGTCGCCCTCGAAAAGCCACAGGGCGAGCGCAAGCAGCGCGCAGATGAGCGCCTCCGCCAAAAGTAAGGTCTTGATCCGGTCACGTTTCATATCGCACCTCCAGAATTATTGTTTTGCGATAATTTCTATCGTCAGCGTAGCAGAAGAATTATCGTTTGTCAATAATTTCTTCATTTGCTTTTTGTTTTTCAAAGCGCGGCACAGTTGTTTTTAAATAAATGATAAGTTTGCTTTTTTCTATTGATTATCCCCGCACAATAGACTATACTGTAGCTGTCATATCATGCAATTTCTGTTGCTATTGCTCAAAAAAGACAATCAGGAGGACACCAACAATGAAGTACAATCGCACCTACAACTTCTCTGCCGGTCCCGCTATGATGCCGGAGCCCGTGCTGGAGGAAATCCGTGACGAGATGATGAACTACCGCGGCAGCGGCATGTGCGTCATGGAAATGAGCCACCGCTCCAAGGTTTTCCAGCAGATCATCGACGAAGCCGAGGCTGACCTGCGCGACCTGATGGGCATCCCCGACAACTACAAGGTCCTGTTCATTCAGGGCGGCGCTACGCTGCAGTTCGCGGCTGTGCCTTGGAATCTGATGAAGAACGGCAAGGCCGTCTACGTCGAGACCGGCGCATGGTCCAAGAAGGCCATTGCCGAGGCTAAGAAGTACGGCGAGGTCATCGTCGCCGCTTCCTCCAAGGACAAGAACTACAGCTACATCCCCGACTGCTCCGATCTCGACATTCCCGACGATGCCGACTATGTCTACATCTGCGAGAACGAGACCATCCACGGTGTGACCTGGCAGCAGCTCCCCAACACCAAGGGTCACGTCCTTGTCTCCGACCAGAGCTCCATGTTCCTCTCCCAGCCCTGCAATGTCAGCGATTACGGCATGATCTATGCGGGCGTGCAGAAGAACGTCGGCCCTGCCGGTATGGTCATCGCCATCATCCGCGAGGATCTCATCCGCGAGGATCTCGATCCCAAGATGCCCATCTACATGCGCTATGACACCCACGCCAAGAACGACTCCATGTACAACACCCCGAACTGCTGGGCGATTTACTGCTGCGGCAAGGTGTTCAAGTACCTCAAGAGCATCGGCGGTCTCGAGGTCATGCATCAGCGCAACATCGAGAAGGCCAAGGTCATCTATGACTTCCTGGATTCCTCCAAGATGTTCCACGGCACGGTTGAGCCCGAGTTCCGTTCCCTCATGAACATTCCCTTCGTCACCGATTCTGCCGAGCTCGACGCCGAAGTCGTCGCCGCTACCAAGGCTGCCGGTTACGATAACCTCAAGGGCCACAAGAGCGTCGGCGGTCTGCGCGCCAGCGTTTACAACGCCATGCCCATCGAGGGCGCTCAGGCTCTCGTCGAATTCCTGAAGAAGTTTGAGGCCGAGCACACCAAGTAATTGCTTTTTAAAAGGGGGATCACATCCCCCTTTTAGATACTCCCTCACCGGTGAAGCGTTCACCGGTGCCGCCGCTTAAAGAGCGGCTGGGTCAACGATTAAAATATTTACAAGGAGAAAGTTAAAATGCGTATTCTTGTTACCGACGGTATGGATAAGGGCGCGATCGAGAAGGTTCGCGCGATGGGTCACGAGCTCGTTGAGCAGTTCTACGAGCCCGACGAGCTTGGTAAGGCCCTGCGCGACTTTGATGTCGCCATCATTCGCTCCAAGACCAAGCTGCGCGCCAAGCAGATCGACGAGGCCAAGGGCAGCCGCTTCAAGTGCGTCATCCGCGCCGGTGTCGGCCTCGACAACATCGACGTGCAGTACGCCAAGGACAACGGCATCGAGGTGAAGAACACCCCGAAGTCCCCCTCCGAGTCCGTTGCTGAGCTCGCTATGGCCCACATGTTCTCCTGCGCCCGTTACATCTCCATCGCCGGCCACTCCATGCGCGAGGGCAAGTGGGAGAAGAAGGCCTACGGCAAGGGCATCGAGCTGACCGGCAAGACGCTCGGTATCGTCGGCTTCGGCCGCATCGGACAGAAGCTCGGCAAGATGGCCAAGGCCATCGGCATGAACGTCATCGCGTTCGATATCTTCCACATCCCCGGCATCGAGGAAGAGCTCGGCATCCCCTATGTTGAGATGGACGAGCTGCTCGCCAAGTCCGACTTCATCTCCGTCCACGCTCCCGCTGTCGACGGCGGCGCTCTCATCAACGCTGAGCGCATCGCCAAGATGAAGGACGGCGTCGTCATCATCAACACCTCCCGCGGCACCAACGTCGACGAGGCTGCGCTTCTTGACGCGCTCAACAGCGGCAAGGTCCGCGCCGCCGGTCTGGACGTCTATGCCGACGAGCCCGCGACCAACGTCGCGCTCTACTCCCACCCGATGGTCTCCTGCACGCCGCACATCGGCTCCGCGACCGTCGAGGCTCAGGGCCGCATCGGCGAAGAGTTGGTCGAGATCATCTCCAAGATGTAATTTATCGCTCACGCGAATGACAAAAAGAAAGAGCCGTCGAAAGACGGCTCTTTCTTCTTGTCCTCGTGCTCGGCACGGCATATCTCCACGTTCTTTTTCATAGGATACACCAACAAAACTGTGCTGAGGTGTACGATATGGAGCGCAACCAGAACTATGTGGAGCTGTGGGGCGTCGCCGCAGGCGAGCCCGTCTTTTCGCACGAGAACCATACCCGCCGGTTCGACAAATTTCCCCTGCGGGTCGAGCGCCTGTCAGGCCAGAACGACATGCCCGTCATCGTGGCGAGCGAGGCACTGCTGCGCGTCTGCCCTGTGGATGAGGGACAGAGCCTTCGCATCGTCGGGCAGCTGCGCTCGTTTAACAACAAGAGCGGGCAGGGCAGCCGGCTCGTCATCACCGTGTTCGCCCAGAGCATCGAGCCGGGCGACGGCTCGTACTTTAACCGCATCCTGCTTTCGGGCGCGCTGTGCAAAAAGCCCGTGCTGCGGCGCACGCCGCTCGGCCGCAGCATTTGCGATGTCATTCTGGCAGTCAACCGCCACTACGGGCGCGCGGACTACTTACCCTGCATCGCCTGGGGACAGACCGCCGTGCAGATCGCGGGCATGGACGTCGGCGAGCGATTGGCGCTTGAGGGCCGCGTGCAGAGCCGGACCTACACCAAGCTGCTCGAAAGCGGCAGTGAGGAACGCACGGCGTTCGAAGTGTCGATCATGCAGCTTTTGGATGAAGAAGAAACGGAGGAGACCGCCTTATTATAGGCGGTCTCCTCCGTCTTTTGCTTATAGCCCGCTCTCCTATTCAAATAATTTATCAGTGCATCCCTTTACAATTTTAAGGCGCAGTGTTAGAGTTTTTCGTGCTATATATTTTATTAGATTTTTGAAATTTAAAAAACGAAACACGGAGAGAGAAATGGCAAGAATTTTTTTACTCAAGGGTGACATCGCCAACCCCGGCTATGTAGACATTCCCGAGGAGGCGACCACCATCCGAGAGGCGATCTACGGGATCGGCGGCGGCATTCCGAATGGGAAAAAGTTTAAGGCGGTGCAGATCGGCGGCCCGAGCGGCGGCCTTCTCGTCGAGGAGCATCTCGATCTGCCCCTGCACTTTCAAAAGCTCAAGCCCTACGGCGTGCGCCGCGGCGACAGCGTCATCACGGTGCTCGACGAGGACCGCTGCATGGTCGATGTCGCGTGTCGCTTTATGCAGTACACGCAGACAGAGTTCTGCGGCAAGTGCGTTCCCTGCCGCGAGGGCACAAAGCGCATGAACGAGCTGCTCTGGGCCATGCGGGACTACCGCCTCAGCGAGTCGGACTTTCATATGCTCACCGACCTTGGCGAGATGATCTCAGTCACGGCGTTCTGCAATCTGGGCCGCAATTCCTACCACACGCTGGAGACGGCCATCAAATACTTTCCCGAGGAATTCAAGGATCACCTGCGCGGGGACTGCGCGCTCTGCGAGCTTGACCGCGAGCCGATCGAGCCGGGTGGACTTCCCTATAACCGCATCCGCCTCGAGATCGACCCGAGCATCTGCCGCGGATGCAGCAAGTGCTCGCGTTCCTGCCACGCCGAGGCCATCACGGGCGTCATCAAGTCGCCGTTCGTGATCGATCCGGAAAAATGCGTCAAATGCTATACCTGCATCGAGGCCTGCCCCTTTGATGCGATCCAGGAGGTGGAGATCGATGGCTAAGGGTATCATGTATGTCGACAACATCCGCGTGGAGTTCGACGACGAGCCCACGATCATGGATGTCTGCCGCAAGGCGGGCGTGGAAATGCCGAACTTCTGCTTCCACTCCGACCTTTCCGTTTACGGCGCGTGCCGCATGTGCATGGTCGAGGATCTGGACACCGGCAAGATCGACGCCGCCTGCACGACCAAGCCGAAAAACGGCATGCGCATCCGCACCAACACATCGCGCCTTCTCAAATACCGCCGCATGATACTGGAGCTGATGCTTGCCTCGCACTGCCGCGACTGCACCGCCTGCGAAAAAAACCGCTCCTGCCGTCTGCAGGAGATGGCCGTGCGCTTCGGCATCCATCACGTTCACTTCAAGGATACGCGCGAGCATGTACCGATGGACTTTTCAAGCCCTGCGGTCACATTCGACCTCAACAAATGCATTCTCTGCGGCGACTGCGTGCGCGTGTGCAAAGAGGTTCAGGGCATGAGCATCCTGCACTTTGCAGGCCGCGGCCCAGGGCTGCACATTGAGGCAGGCGATGACCAGCCCATCTCGACCACGCACTGCGTCAGCTGCGGCCAGTGCGCCGCCGTGTGCACGACCGGCGCCATCACCGTCAAAAACGACATCGGCGCGGCGTGGCGTGCCCTGCACGACCCGCAAAAGCGTGTCGTCATCCAGATCGCGCCCGCCGTGCGCGTCGCCATCGGTGAGGCCTATGGTCTGCCCGCGGGCGAAAATGTGCTCGACAAGCTCGTCACGGCACTCAAGATCATGGGTGCGGACGAAATTTACGATACGATCTTCGGCGCGGACCTCACGGTGCGCGAGGAATCGAAGGAATTCCTCCGCCGTCTGGAAACGGGCGAAAATCTCCCGCTGATGACATCCTGCTGCCCGTCCTGGGTGCGCTATGTGGAGCAGGAGCGCCCGCAGTTCATCAAGAACCTGTCCTCCGCACTCTCGCCTATGCAAATGTTCGCAACGGTCTTAAAGGACAAGTACCGCGAAAAGGACGCCGCCGACGGCCGCACGACCTTCCATATCGCCATCATGCCCTGCACAGCCAAGAAAATGGAGGCCGGACGCGAGGAATTCCGCCGCGACGGCGTACCGAACGTCGACCTCGTGCTGACCACGCAGGAGGTCATCAAGATGATCAAGGAATCCGGCATCCGCTTCCAGATGCTCGAAAAGGAGTCGCCCGACCTGCCGTTCGGCATGGGCAGCGGCGCGGCCGAGATCTTCGGCACCTCTGGCGGCGTGGCGGAGGCGGTGCTCCGCTGCTGCCTGCCCGACAAGAGCAAAAACGTCCTGCGCATGCTCGAGCACAGCGGTCTTCGCGGCACGGAGGCCGTCCGCTTTGTGACCATCCCCGTTAACGGTCGCGACGTGCGCGTCGCCCTGGCCCACGGCCTTGCCAACGCGGCAAAGCTGCTCGATCAAATCGAAAACGGCGAGGTCGAGGTCGATCTGGTCGAGGTCATGTCCTGCCGCACCGGCTGCGTCGGCGGCGCGGGCCAGCCCTACGCGCTGATGAGCACCAAGCTCAAGCGCGCCCACGGCCTGTACGAGATCGACCGCAGCGCGATGTTCAAGCGCAGCGAGCGCAACCCCGTCCTCGACGCGATGTATGCCGCGGGTCTCAATGAGCGCGCGCACGAGCTGCTGCACCACGAGTACAAGGACTGATCCCCTTCATAAAAAGCCGGCCGTGTGTCCACGGCCGACTTTTTCGCCCGACTCATTATTTTTTATAATGCGTCTATTGACAAATTAAGATATTTCCACTAATATATTTTTGAAAATGTATTACAAATTTGAATCGGAGGACAGCCATGGAAGTCCGCAACCTGGTCACATTCTTAAAAGTCACGGAGCTCAAGAGCTTCTCCCGTGCGGCGGAAGCTCTGGATTATTCCCAGTCCGCCGTCACGGTGCAGATCCAGCAGCTCGAGCGTGAGCTGGGCGTGCAGCTCTTTGACCGCATCGGCAAAACGGTCTCCATCACGCAGTACGGCAAGGACTTTGTCTCCTACGCGCGCGACGTGGTGAGCGCCATCGCGCGTGCCAGCGCCTTTGCCTCGTCGGATTCCGAGCTGAGCGGCACCGTGCGCGTCGGCACGCTCAATTCGCTGCTCACCGCCTCGTTCTCTAACATCGTGCCGCTCTACCACGAGCGTTTTCCGCACGTGCAGATCAGCCTGCACGCGGGCAATATCGCCTCCATCACCGAAATGCTCGTCAAGAATGAGCTCGACATCATCTACACGCTCGATGAGCAGATCTTCGACACGCAGTTTGTCAAAGTCTTTGAAGCGCAGGAGGACGTCGTCATCGTGACGAACACGGAAAACCCGCTCTCTGCCCGCGATGATGTGCACCTTGCCGACCTTGTGTCGCACCCGTTCATCCTGATGAACCACGGCAACCCCTACCGCGACCAGTTCGACCGCGAGCTTGCCCGTCAGGATCTAAGTGTCGAGCCGTTTTTGGAGCTCGAGAGCGACACGCTCGCGCTCAAGCTCATCCGCGAGAATCCAGAGTATCTCTCCGTGCTGCCGCGCTACACGGCGAAGATGAGCATTCACAAGGGCAACCTTGCCATCATCCCTGTGGCCGACTGTCAGATGAGCCAGTGGCGGCAGGTGCTTTATCACCGCAACAAGGTCATCACCCCGCAGATCCAAGGCATGCTCGACGTGATCTTAGAGGTCGCGAAAAAGCCGTTTTAAGCAGAATCTCACAAAAAAGCACAGGCGCGCTTTCGCGCGCCTGTGCTTTTTCACTTTACTGTGTCATTACGGCGCAAAATTTGCAAAAAAAGAGTGCAAAATGCAAATCGGCGCGGTATAATAATGGGCAAATTCCAGCGTCCGCGCGCATCGCGCGCCCGCTTTGATCGGAGGGATCACGATATGAGAATTGTCGTCAAGGTCGGCACATCCACGCTGGCACACCCCACGGGGCGGCTGAACATCCAGCGTATGGAAAAGCTGTGCAAGGTTTTAAGCGACCTTAAAAATATGGGACACGAGATCATCCTCGTCTCCTCTGGCGCCATCGCCATGGGCTTTGGCAAGCTCAACCTGAGCGAACGGCCGAAAGACGTGCCGACGAAGCAGGCCTCCGCCGCTGTCGGCCAGTGCGAGTTGATGTACATTTACGACAAGCTCTTCACCGAGTATAACCACACCGTGGCACAGCTGCTCATCACCGCACCGGATATCGAAGAGGGCGGCGTGCGCAAGCAGAACTTCCACAACACGCTCGCGCGGCTTTTAGAGCTCGGCGCGCTGCCGGTCATCAACGAGAACGACACCATCTCCACCGAGGAGTTCGGCATCGGCGACAACGATACGCTCTCTGCCATCGTGGCCGTGACGATCCAGGCGGACCTCCTCATTCTGCTTTCGGACATCGACGGGCTCTTCGACGGAGACCCGCGCAAGAACCCCGACGCGAAGCTCATCGACACGGTGGAAAAGATCGACGAGCACATCATTTCGCTCGGCGGGGGCAGCGGGTCGAACCTCGGCACCGGCGGCATGGCGACCAAGCTCCGCGCCGCGCAGATGGCGACGGCAGCAGGCTGCGAAATGGTCATCGCCAACGGCCAGTCGCCCGAGGTACTCTACGATGTGGCCGCGGGCAAGCGCGTGGGCACAAGATTTTTGGCAAAGAGGGATGAAGCATGACAACGATCGAACTTCTGGAACGCACAAAAGCTGCCTGGGGCAGCATCCGCAGCGCAAGCGCCGAGGAGAAGGACCGGCTGCTGCTCGCGATGGCGGAGAGCCTTGAGGCCAACAGCGAAGATATCCTGCGCGAAAATGCCAAGGACATGGAGGCGGCGAAGGGCACGATCTCCGACGTGATGCTCGACCGTCTCGCCCTGACGGAGAGCCGCA
>OGEU01001450.1_pt1 | contig 19932 bp, 15 predicted proteins | sample 1570651 | NCBI WGS metagenome assembly OGEU01 (sample SAMEA2582129, study PRJEB24529) | metagenome | biome: Human gut stool | place: China | collected 2011 | reverse complement strand
AACATGACTTCAGGCGTGATGACCTGAAGCAATTCCTGTTCGTACGTCACGGCCCAATAAGCGGTCCCCATCAATATGGAATCGGCAACGATGGCTGCCAATATCCCGCTCCATACATTCTTTCGAAGGAATGGCCCCCGGATGAATCCCCAACTCGCTCCTACCAACTTCATGGTGTGAATGAGGAAGCGTTTGGAGTAAATAGCCAGTCTTATGGTATTGTTTATCAGGGCAAAAGAGATAAAAGTAAGCACTACCGCCAAGGCAAGCAGTACCAGACTGATATTTCGTATGTTATCATTCACGGCGTCAATTAACTCCTTTCGATAGAGCACATCTTGTATGTTGGTGTTCTTTTTAATCATTTTCTCTATCTTCGCAATGCTGTCGGAGTTTGCATAGTCGGAATGGAGTTTGATTTCAATGGAAGCGGTAAAAGGGTTATAGCCCAAGAATTCTTCCGGATCGGTTCCCATTGCTTCCGTCTGTTCTTTCAGTGCTTGTTTTTTAGAGATATATTCGGATTGTTTCACGAAAGGTTCCTGATTCAGCTTCTTCTGAAGTTTCAGTATATTCGCTTCTTTCATGTCGTCACTGATAAGAACGGAGAAACTGATATTCTCGCGGACATATACGGAAAGATTGTGTGCTGTCAATACGAAGAAGACAACCAGTCCCAGCAACAGCAACACTAATGTCGTACTGATACTCGACGTAATGAACTGCATGTCGAAGATTGAACCTGACTTATATTTGTTTTGATTTCCCATGCGTTATCTCTTTTTTCGGAATACATAAATCATGGAACTACTACGTTCTTTCCGTCCTAAAGCATTAAACCATGCTAACGTTCCGACAAACATCCCTTTCAGGAAACTGCACGAACTGCCACGATGTTTTTCGCTCAACATGGATACGTAGAACGCATCGAACGGCATCGGATGACGCGCCGCCATAATAAAGCCATGACGGGAAGCCAATTGTTGTATAGTGCCCGGAGTAAAATGCCAGAGATGACGGGGAACGTCGTATGCCGCCCAATACTCGCCATAACGTTGAGCATCATAAGAAGAGCAGTTGGGTACAGCTACAATCAATACTCCTTTTTCTGTCAGCAACTCATGAAGTCGCTGCCACACCTCATCAAGGTGTTCCAAATGTTCCATCACATGCCAAAGAGTGATAACATCAAAGCTGCCGGGAGCAAACTCTTTCAAAGCCGATTCGGGCTTTACGTCCAGATCGAAATGCAACTTCGCAAACTCACGTGCCTGCGGACTTTTCTCCACCGCCTCCACTTTCCATCCCCGGCGAACCATCGCATCAGAAAAGTAACCGGTTCCCGTACCTATATCGAGCAAACGCCCTGTTTTACGATGCGCTTCCTTAGCTACCAGGCGCGCTTTGCGGCCCAGCATATAGGAACGTACATAATGGTAGATATTATTCATCGCGCCTTTGCGCGTATCAGTGTGAGAGATATAGTCGGGAGTCTCATAATACTTGCCTATCTCTGCTTCCACGGGGACTCCTTGTGTGAATGTAAATCCACAGTCCTCACACGAATACAGTTCAAACTGTTCGCCCGAAGCATAAAAATCCGTACAAGTCATGACGCGTTTCAAGTGCGTACTGCCACACACCGGACAAGCATTTATACTGAGTTTCTCCATTAATTTCTAAGCAAAATTAAGTGCTGCCTCGAATGACAAGACAACACTATACCCGAATTTGGTGCAAAGAAACAAATAAAAAGTGATGGATTGGGGTTTTGTTAAGGACTTTTAATAGAAGAGTTGTCCCGGTATGAGGTGGGAGTAGTTTTTACAGCTCATATCGGGACAAGATATCTTTTTGAAGAAAGATCAAAAAGTCAGGTTAACGGAAAAAAACATGTTTCTGTAACTAGGTTGACGGAAAATGTTAACACCTTGATACTAGATTCCGGTGCTTGCCGTAGATTCCAGATCAAACGGAGCTTTATTATACATCATAAACAAGTTTCGTCCCACTAATGCCACCTGTACATCTTGTATCCACTTCACCCTTCAGCTATTATGTGTATTGTTCGGAATGTTGTTCCTTTGGCATCATAATAGAGAATACAAAATACCCTGATATAAATTGATTTTAGTCGATTCAGATCAGGGTAGCAGCTAGACTAAGGATCCTATTCTTTTTTCTCCTTAGGTAGTTTTAATGCATTTATAAATGGAAATCTTTTAAGATATATAACATCAACTGTATCACCTAAATGAAATAATGAATCATTAGGTTGAATACCCGAGTTACCCCTATACAGTTTATCTCTAATATAAAAAGTATAATAAAAGTCAGGTTCATTATAATAATACCTACCAGCCCATATTCCGGGTCCTCTTATCTCGGTTAAAGCAGCTTTAGACTTTTCACCAAATATTGGCAAAATCATATTACGAATAATTCCTACATATAGCCAAAAAGGAGAAGACACAATTACAAAAAAGATTATTAAAGCAATACGACCTTGCTTCTTTTCTCTTTCTTTTTTCAGAATCCGTTTGTTTTTAGGCGGCTTTCCTAGTTTTCTATGATTCTCTTTATTTCTCATTTTCTTTTTTTATTATCTTTAAACCGAATTTTGTCACATTTTCCGGGACTTTCTGCAACGTATTACTTACTGTTTTGCTGGCCTCAACCAATCCATTTTCAGATGTTGCGATTGCACGTGCTGCTTTTGTATTAGAAACTCCGGGCAATTTCTTAGCTAAATCTGTGGCTTTATTATTACTAAGAATTAATTTATTGGCCTTTTGCGAAATAGCTTTATCAATTCCTGGTGCAACCGATTTGATGCCTTTTCCTACTATATTTCCAGCTTTTCCTATTATTCTATCAGAAACAACTTCTGTTATTGAACTTTTAGCAACATCCAATATGTCGTTAGTATTATTAAGTTTACCATCCATTATTGCTTTGGTAGTATTTCCTGCAAGAGCAACAGAAGCCTTCACAGCTAAAGTTCTTCCAGCACTTAATCCAGAAGTTAATCCTCCTTCTAAAGCGGATGCCCCAACACTAACCCAATTGATATCCTCAAAAGCAGTCTTCCCCTGTATTAGATTGCTCGCGACTTGAACTCCGAGATCCGCAGCTCCGCCAATAACAGCTCCAATAATATTATTGATAAACTTCCCTTCTTCATCCCTATGACAAATTGGATTTCCTCCACAGTAACTGTATGGACTGAACTGATAGTAGCTATCCCCCGACACAAGTTGAACATATTTGGTCAATTCGTATCAGGGTAAGACATTTACCTGATTCACGTTTCTTTGAAATCTCTCATCTGCATCATCTGATAACCTCTGCTTATCAGCATTATTCATAGCACCCCATTTATCAGACCAAAATCTGAATCTCGACATTTCCCCATACTTCTTATCATATATACCATGGTTTAATATCTGAAATTGAATACTAGGAGACGTCATAGAAACATTAAATCCATAATTATCAATATCATGAAACATCACTTTTGTTTGAGATTTTTTTCCATTTACATTTATAAAGCTGTATGTTGATCTGCAAAATAGATTATAGAAATATTCCCAGGGATCTTCTTTCAACGTAAGATTTCTAAAGAACTCATCTTGACGAGGCAGACTTTTATATTCTAAAATTTTTTTTTCATTCGGTCCCAAAATAATGGGCAAAGAATCACTAAGTGACAAATAAAGGCTATCCTGACCATCTACAACAGCATAATGTTTTTTAGTACTTGATGACAGGTAAACAACGGAATCTGTATTGTTTTTCAGATACATTTGTCCATATACGTTCTTTATCATTGTAGTATTCTGGTTCTCATTCCAAAGCAAATTCCGTTTTATACTATCCACATTACAACTTAAATAGGAATCGCTCAACTCAACATCATGAGACATAACCCCCATCTGTACTGGGCATCCTTTCACATATCCCGAAAAATATGGCCACAATTCGGTAATATTAAAATATGTGCCCCATCCCCTAAGCAATGAAGTATCTATTAATATTTTCTTCTCTCCAAGTTTGGAAACAACCAAAAGCCAACTCTTTCCCCCGTCTCCTTCTACCACAAGATTGCCCGAATAACTAGACGCCTCTATCATTTCCTTTGCAGACATCGGTGCCTCATCCAATTCTATAAAACAGAGATACTTATCCTTGTACTTAATGATCTTTGAAGGATATTCAAATTTTAAATCTGCCGGACAATCAGCTGCTTGAATACTGTATATATGATTGGAATCATTAATAGCCAACTCATATAATACTACATATTCATTAGCAATCAAGCCACTATCCACAAGCAATTTGGTTTGCGCTTCCACCGCTTGCTGAACTTTGTTATAGTAGGCTGTTTACAGCCTACTATAACAAATAATAATATCAAATTTAGAAACGTAGTTCTCATTACTTCATAAATTTATCATTTAACTTATCTAACAACGTTTTACCCGTATCTATTTTATATGCATTATTACCAATACGTGAATCTTCACTATTGTAGAAGAATAATACTTTACTATCCCTGTGATAGACAGCACCTGTCTTTATTTTCAAATTTTTCATGTCTTGGTCAGAAGCTTGGGCATTATATGGATGTGAATGCATATCTATCACTTTATCTCCTTTTACATTCAATTCACTCTGTTTATCAGCAAACACACTATCTTCTCTACCCGAAGTTCCGATAATAGCCGTTTTATCTCCCTTATCATTATACATATCCAACTTCCATTCAACAGAAGTGTTATCAGCTCCAAATTTGAAAACTTCGGCTGCATCCTCAAGGCTTGATGTTGAATTATAAGTTTCAAGACCTCCTGATTTACCATCTTGCATATTATACATTCCAGAAAGTATTTTTTTATCATTCACAGTTATCGACTCAACACCTGATCTAATGCTCATCAATCTATCATTAGTAGAACCCTCTACAACAGTTTTGAAAAGCCTACCTGCACTGTTTACTGTATAATCATCTTTTCCATCAACATCTACTCTCAACACTGGATTATTCTTACAGTAGCTATACGGATAAGATTTTTTATTTATTAAGTATTAACCCTCCAGGCTCTTCACTACAATATCCATATGTCGTATTAATTATTTGCCCATTAATATAGTTATACCACCAAAACATATCCATATCACCCCTAAAATGCATCTCAAACTGAAACTTTTTAGAATCAATGCAATTGATGAATATAGTTCGATCCGTCTTCTTAAAAAAATAGTCAAGAAAAGTCTCTCCGCAATAGAAATCATATCCTTTGTAATAGAATATAGCATCCGTGTACCTTGCATGATTTTTAAACCTAGGCAAATATTCAACTCCAATTGAGAATTCTGTCGAATCGGACAATATGTCAAAAGAAAAAGCTATTTTATTTTTTAATCCTTGATACATAGGACAGCCTTCTGTTTTCGTTATAATAGAATCTAATATTGGATATAAACATTCCTTTACTTCATACACTTTTATTTCCTTAGTTATATAATCTTTTGCTTTGTAAGGTTTAAACTTAACAATTTCTTCGCTAGACCTGCATCTAACAAATAGCAGAATTAACAACATGACAAATGAGAAATAAACTAATACTTTCATAACTTTTTTATTTCATTATTTACGTACTTTATTTGTATAGTCATAATATTTTCCATTGTTTAATATTCTAAAAACAGCTTTAGGAGAATCTTCTAATATATTTTTAGCGTTTCCTATGTCAGCATTATCTTTTGATGGCGTAGTACGTCCAATTCCTGGATGAATATGATCCGCTCTGATAACTTGAAAACCTAACCGAGTATATTTCCCAATCTGGTAACTTCCTAATCCTATTGTACTATTTTCATGACTTGTAGTTATCAGGTTAACACTATTCCCCTGATTATCATTCATTAAAGTATTACTCCATTCCACGTCAGTATTTTTATCTAAAAAGTTCATGATACTCAATGATTCATTATCACTTTTCACTTCATACGCGTGGCTTTTTATTGTTTTTCCAGTAGCTCTTCCCTCTTGACTCTGCATAACACCTGTAATTTGTTTAGAACTCATATTCTTCATTTCTGTACCCGAAAGTATTCCTTTACTTATCTGTATCCCTGTCTTATTGCCAGTTTTATCATAGTCTTTTACAGTATTAGATGAATACTTTTCTTTACTATACAATACATCATAACTATTGCCCCCTTCATTATTTACTTTTGAAATATATCCATTCGTATCAACTGCATAACCCGTATAAAGCATACCTGTTGGATCAATATATCTTATAGGATTGTTATTGCAATACCCATAAGAACTTAATGAATAATACTTCTCCGCCATAGGATCCACCACATGCCATCTACCTAACGCAGCATTATAGTGCCTTGCCCCGTAATCGTACCAATCCAAACCATTCTTCCTATCCAACTCCTTACCATTATACTTATAAGCCTGAACAGAGGAAGAAGACGAAGCAAACGTACCACCGAAAGGATAATAATGATTCACCTCCTCTATGTTTCCATTTTCATCAGCAACCACACGATTATTTCCTTGATGGTCCTGAATATAATAATGATACTTGTTGTCCGAAAAAGAAACATAGCCGCCTTCCACAAGCAACGTTTTAGCTATACCATTTTCATAGATCACATTGCCGCAATAGTCAGTGGTAGTATTCGTATCACCTGCCTGATGAACTGTCCGAAGTTTTTTCCCTGTTGCATCATAACTATATGAAATATTACTACCATCACCAAAAGTTATCCGGCGAGGTAAATTTAAGAAATTATATTGAATATCAAGAATATTCTTATTCAAATCTTTCGTCAAATTACCATTCGCGTCATAAAAGTACTCAACTTCACTGGAAACACCATTTCTAAACTCAAAACCGTTATTGTAAACTGATGCAGTAGCCATATCTTCAACAGCCTCCAATTGATTGCCATTGTAAACCATATACAGACTATCAATAATTTCATAAGTATCAATCCCTGTCTGTCCATAACGTCCTAAAAAAGTTATATTCCCGTGTTTGTCATAACGATAAGAAGTATCAAAACAGTTCATTTTTCTATTATTACTCTCCAGATAATTTGCCGTCTTCAACCGCGACAAGGCATCATACGTAAAATCATACCCTCTTTGGATATTGTCTGAAGTCACTTTCCAATCCATACCGGAAATATTACCACTATAACAAACACTGTTAGTCCCGTTCGAACGTTTGTCATTATAATACAACTTCTGGCTAAACAGGGGACCGTTAATGGCTGTTATCCAAGAACGTACATTATAATCATACCAGCTTTCAAGACGTCCACAGTTGCCATGGCGGCATACATCCGACAAGCGCCCGAGAGCATCGTAATATTTATCCGTTAAAATAACAGGGTTTCCTCCATTCAAACTGTGCTTCGCAAGTAGCTGGCGTCCTGCATGATCGTACGTATAAGTATATTCTTCTGTCTGTGTACCTTTTCCTGCGGCGGAATGGACATGCTTCCGCTTCAAAGGATTACTGGTAAAGTCATAAGCTATATATTCTTTTTCAAAGCCTTCAGTTAAATGATTACCACTTTTACTCTGTATCATCCGTCCACGATAATCATAGTACATTACTGATGGAATATATCCAAGAATATTCAGATTAGCACTGTCACGATAGGCTGTTAGTGTTCCGGTCAACAAAGATTGAGCACTATCTTCAGATCGTTCTCCATAACCGGAAAGCGGCGTGTATTCGTAGTCCGAATTCGCGAAGGAAAGAAAGCCATTCATTCCCATGAAAGCATAGTTATCGTAATAGTTCACGGTTAGTATTTCCGCATCTATCAACGATGTTCCGGATAAAGAATAACCTTTGTAAAGCCCCGTATAATCATTGCAGACAACATTCACCACTGTATCAAGGGCACTTTGAGAAAGCTCAAAAGTATTCTTACAAACTCCTGTAAGACACACTCTTCCCAAACCGTCAGTAATGGAAAAACTCCACTCACCCCGTTTACGCTGTTCTCCATCCTGGGTAAATACAGGATAATCTGCTTTGTCATACACATAACGTATCCAATCCTGTCCCGGAAGTCGTTTTGCTGTTATTCGGAAGCGCTTGTCATACTTATAGAGATAGGCGTAATCGCGAAGAATGAACGAAGAGGCATTGTTCCACAGATTTCCAGATTTTATATAATCCGATGCTCTAGGTGGCAATACTACATGTAAATTTCCCCATTCATCATAGATGTAGTTTGTATCATAGAACTCATGATAGGGAGCACGGACTATTTGTCTGTTTAAAACTATTTGCCCAAAACGGTTTTTGAACTCAAGAACAGCGTTTCCTTCTTCATCCGTCCGACGGGTTACGTGAAGACTACCTGTCGGATAATTACCTGCCGGAGAGATGGCGACTAAAGTATCAGCATTTTCCGTCACATCCTTTATTTGATAACGGATACAATTAAGCGAATCATTTCCCACCACATTCGTCAACTGATATATTGTTTCAACGGCTTTTCCTTTTGAGTGCCAATCTTGTCCGGCGCCATATTCACGTATAGGACGATCAAGAGGTGACGACTCGTATTTAGTCAGCTGATAAGGAGCAGAATCATTGCAATTCGTGGATCGTATTCTTTGTTTCAATATTTCTGGTGATACATATACGCCCTCCCCGGCCGCACTCCAAGTCTCCACCTGCAACCATTGTTTTTCCACCCGCCCGAAAGCATCATATTCTGTCAGGCTGGCAAGATCGTTTTCTATAGCCGACCCTTTAACCAGAATCGTTTCTTCGATGCGGCCCATTTCATCAAAATAGTCCACTTTATCTTGCCAAGTAGCCCCGTAAGGATCACGAAAGCTGCGAGACAGAATATAGTTTTTATCTTCTGATCCAATCTTCGTTTCAGGTGACTTGCATATGATATGCGTGGTGATTTTTCCATTTTCACTCTTTCCTTTGGACACAACATAATAAGTTCCGGCCGCAAGTGAAGGCATCTCTAAATGAGCACTTAGGAAATCGCAAGCATTAGTTCCTGAATAATTATCGTTATAAGCCAATCGATTTCCATTTTTATCTAACAAGTACACTTCAGTATCCTCCACTTCCGAACCGCAATGGAAAATTTCCGCATCCATTACGCGAGGAAGTGTGAAACGGTAGCAAACTCCACTTCTGTAGTCATCATATCCCTGATATCCGACTTCAGGATTATTGGTGTCTTTTGTGTTCTCATAGATAAAAAGAGGGTCATAAAGACCAATATTTCCAATGCTTTCCGCAAATTCTGTGACAAAAGGTATTTCTACCGTTTTTGTCCCCATGATACGGGTTGTAATTCTTCCATTTCTTGTTGCTCCTTTGGACACCACATAATACATACCGGGTGGCATATTCAGTCTTTTCGAGTATGCTTGACCCAGATTGTCACACGCTCCTTCTACCGCAACTCCTACCGTACTGCGTATATCGTTACCGTTTTCATCCAACAGATAAAGAGAAGTCTCATCCATTTCCGAACCACAATGCGAAACGGTAATATCCATATTGCACAACAAATAGAAACCATAACAGACGCTATTTCTATAAATATCATCACTTCGATAGCCGATATATGGGTCGCTGGTGTCTTTAGTGTCTATGTAATTGAAATAACTGTTGTACTCGCCAATGTTTTTAGCAGATCTGATAACATTAGGTGACAAGCCTTGCAATTGAGTGTATACACTTCCCCTTACATTAGGACTCCAGTCCATTTCTATCATATAGGTTCCGGGAAGAAGGCAAGGAGCGACAACATAAGCATGTCCATCTACACAATGCTCATAATCACCAACGTTCGCAGCAAGTACCATATAATCTTTATCTAGCAAAAAGATACCAGTACCACCCTCCAATGTAGATTCACAATGTGAGACGACTATGTCCAGCGGACGAGTCAGCGTAAAGGAGTAACGAGTAGAAATATCTGTATAGTTCGGCGGATAAAGTCCCCACTTGGTAGAGAAGGGAGCTGAAAAGCTACCCAGATTTTCAATATCATCCGATGTCTGCCCAAATGTATTACCGATGGTCATAAAACAAAGAGCAAATAAAAGTAATATCCTTTTTTTCATATTTATTCTGCATTTATTGGTTCGCATAATTGTATTCACTTCTCTCAATTAATTCATGCCTGTTACCATTTATGATATACGTCTTAATTAATCGTCCCAAATCATCATACTCATAACAGGTGGTCAACCCCATAGGATTGGTTACTGACGCCACGCCTACCAACGGCTTGTATGCATAAGTCGTCACATGCGCTGAAGGCAGGGACTGACGTAATTTATCAATATTGTACATTGACGGTGACTTAGCAGCAGCAATATTTTTCACAACCTCTTTTCCACCCAATTTCGCGACAACTTCTTCATAAGTCGCATTTTCAATTAAAGCAATGACGTACTGATTACTATATCCATATAGATAGACCACATTTTCTTTACCACCCTTTGTCTCCTGACATTTACGTCCGTAGTCATCATAGATGTAAGTAAAGCAAGTGTCACCTTTTTCTGAAGCAGAACGACGAATAACCACGTTCTCCGGTTTATAGACATTGATGAAAGGGACGGAATAGGGTGTCTCAACTTCCAAATATTGTCCATTACGGATATGCTCCTTTTTCACAACAGGGCTTAAGATATTACGTTCGACCATTTCCGTATATGGGAATATATCACCATAATCTTGAGGATATGACAGGTTAGTAATGTGCTCAATTCCATCGCTTCCTGTCTCAATGATGCGGGTAGGATAGGTAGTAGAAGAATCAGAGTATTCATATTTTACATTTGTTGAAACCTTGCCTCCTTCAGTAAAAAACGTATGCCGCGACCATAGAGGCAATTTTGCTCTGACAGTGATTTCAGTACGCCTGTAAGAATAACCTCTCCTTGCTTCCTCCGGAATCTGATTTAAAGAAGATTCCCTGATGATATTGTCGGCAGAGGCCTCGCCCGTCAGAATTCTTCCGTATTCTTTATTGGGAATGATATATCCATTCGCTATTTCTTCTAAAGGAGTGTATTGCCCATTATCGTTCCGATAGACGATTTTACCTAATAATTGTCCATACATCCAGCCATCATGCCGATCGCATCGCATGGTATTCTGATCTTCCGGCATGGGATGAGTACGATCAATTGCGTATTCATATATCGTTTTACCCGAATTATTTTCTGGTGTACCGTTGTACTCCGTCACATAATCGTACATAACGGATGTTCCTCCGGCAAATGTAATGGGGCGTGTCGGATTGCTGAAGAAAGTACGATGCCTGGCAGTACCGTATTCATTAGCAATAGGAGCATAGCGTCCGCCTTGTTCGTTAAATAGTTCACAAAGGTACACCCCTTGAACCAGCCGAAAATAATCCAAAACAGAAGCAGTCAATGGTGTCCCACACCCGTCTTCTCTCCAGCTATAAGTAAATGTTCGTACTTTTGTATTTCTGCCTTCTGCACTCCTAGTTTGGATTTGCTTAATACGTAAACCACCGGCTTGTTTTATATTTCCTTCTTCATCTCTATAACGATGTGCTTCATAAATGAACTCATCAGTAGAACCGGCCGGATAGGTGATACTACTCAATGTTCCATATTTCATATATTCTTCATCAGGCTCCCGAGAAAGTTCGGAGCCAAAAGTCACATTCAGACCACCAGCAGATTCAATACCAAGAGGATATATATAACCGTTCACATACCTATATTTCCAACGTGTCACTTCAATCGTTTGACGTGGTACCAAAGTCACACTGTCCGGGCGGTATACCCCATTGAAGTATCCCCAATAGTCAATAGAACGATTTCCCGGATCAGGCAAACGATTAGGATGTTCATACCCGAAAAGATACGTTTCCTTCACTTCTCCATTCTTGTCTACCATGACAAGACTTTCTAGAAAATAACGCTGAATAACACGATCATTGGGTGTGTAATAGTTGAAGCGGATGTCTTTGACGAAATTTCCATTACAGTCGTAAACTGTAATCTTTTGAATTCTCGGAAACTTAGAATCTTTTGTGAATATCACTTTCCCCTGATCAAAACAGATCTCGCTCAATAATTGGCTTTGAGTGCTTATGTGACGACCGGAAGTAGATCTGTCGGGTTCTGTCCCATCTGAAAATAGTTCCCCATCAGCGTTACTTTGGAAACCGTATGTCACATTATTTTGCCTACTAATTATAATCGGGTCTTGCATACATTCATCAGGCGTATAATCCATCAGTTGCAGCATGGCTTTTCGATTCGTATAAATCTCTTTTTTTATACTAAACCCATCTCTCACTATAATATAGTCATCGTGCACATTCACTCGATAAGCTACTTTCCTATTATCATATACAAATGAAATAGAGTCTCTTTTATTGGACGCAACAATAGCCGATGCTTTCCAGCCAATAGGGTTTGAATTTCCCTCTCCTGTTTCTCTACCTCCAGCGAATTTATAAACTGCGCCATCGTCATCCGTAATCTGAAAATAATCCCCCGTCCAATCAATACGAATATTTTCGTAAGGTATAGGCAAAAAATTCCGGCTTTTGTCAACCGGCTCCATAGCATACATAAACATGCCCTGTTTATCAGGCAAACGATAATAGTATTCATCCGGTTCTTCTATAGAAACCGAAGTTAAATTCTTTACATAGTCAGGAAACCGTTTCCGAAAATCATTCTTATTAAAATCACAAGTCATAGTTCGGGGGTTATCTACCCACCCCCGGATAGTTCGTGTAATCATCGGTTCCGCCACCAGATTCCAGCCAAGCCCTACCCATCCGGCAACATCACTCAATTTGATACCCGAAGCATGATAGGTGAGATAAATAGGAAGAACCACATCTCCATTTTTTACTTCGTAGAGAGGTATCTTGATCTCTGGCAATCCGGTACTATAATTCACCGGATAAACAATGTTCTGCTTCAATGCTGCCGTTGCAGGCGTATTTACCATTTGGTTCTTGAACAGTGCTTCTGTATCTATCGGATTTCCACCATTACTTGATTGTCCATAAGAGTAAGACTGGCAACCAAGAATAGTAATCAAAAAAAATAATAGTTTCCACCGGAAACCACTTGAAATATTTTGCATATATTTTCGATTCATATTATTTAATAGTATAGTTTAATTACGTTAGATAAAATTCCGTGTTAAATTCTAACCCTCACGAGATTGTCGACACATCGCGCGAGGGTATTTAATGCTCTCTTACAGATTCATCGCATTAGCGCCCAAAACGCCAGCCAAAGCCGAAGCCACTGCGATAACCACCTTCAGGATCATATCCCATACTGATTTCTTCATTGCCATAATTTACCTCCTTTCCGTTTCTTTAATTTCACCACAGAGGATGCAGAGGGCATAAGAGAAAGGATCTTCTTCCTCTTATATCTACTCTCTCAAAAGCTTATTTCTAAATACTCTATGGTTATTTATGTACTAATTATCTTATAAATTCCCAGTGTCCTCACTGATGAAATTTTCAGCCCTCACCTCAAAACACGGGCACTGTTTAATCCACTCTTCCGGTTCTATCTCACCGTTTCCATTGAGATCGGGCGAAAGATCCCGATGTCCGCATACCCGACAGCCGGGGAATTTCTCTTGTAGCTGCCCGACGAGTTGTCGAAGTGTAGCTCGCTGTGCCGGAGTCCGGGTATCTGCCGGGCGTCCCCGGCAGTCCAGACCACCTTCATAGCAGATACCTATTGAGTGAGCGTTGAAACCTTTTGCATGTGCTCCGATACGTTCGATGGGGCGGGTGAGGTGCACTGTTCCATCCTTGCGGATGTAGTAGTGATAGCCTGTTCCGTTGAATCCACGGCACCGATGCAACCGGTCCAAATCTTCCGGAGAGAGTGTACAATCCCCCCGCGTGGCACTACAGTGCACCACGATTAAGTTAATAATTCGCATGTTAGTGGATAATTAGTTTTAGTTTACTAGTCTAGTTAAAAAACTCCGTTTAGTCGTTTAGTCAGCCATTTGTGTTTGTGTTGCGACCTACGTGCAGGCTATGCTGCCGGATCCGGTGCTTCTCCACCGCCGTCGCCGGAACCACCACCATCAGGTTTACCACTATCTCCGCCACCGGAAGCCAAAGTATCGGCAAGGTCGAAACGGACACACTTGGCACCCGTCACCAAAGAACGGGTGGCGGTGGTACGGTCGGGATTCTTGGTGTAGTTGGGCAGGAAGCGGACGGTAAGGGAAGCCTGGGCAGCCGATACTTTCTCCGGCAGTTCCACACCTTTACCGTTGGACTTCATCACCATGCGGAAAGTCCCGAAGCCGTCGAGCGTTACACTTTCCGATGCTTGCAGATGCTGGGCAGCCACTGTCACCAGGTTATCAAGCGTGTTCTTTACGTCACCCGTGGAGAGAGACGAGTAAGCGGCTATCTCTTTGGCGAGTTGGGTGGTTGACACATTGGCCGTGTAGATCACACGGGGATGAAATAATTTCTTTTTGTTTTTGTCTTCCAGAACGGACTGGAAGGGTTTGTACAATACTGGCATAATTGTAATAGTTTTTATGTGTTAATAAATTAGTTTAGTTTTGTCCTTAAGCTTAATGACACTGTAAAGATACGGGTATTATTCAGACTGACCCAATCATTTTTTCAAAGTGCGTTCATCAATTAATTAATTACGCTCAAAAGATAATGTCCCGGCAATTTGATCTTCCCATTGCTCCCGCGGATGCTGCTGAATCCCTTCCACACCGGGTGTCCGATAGCTCCGAAGTTGCTTTTCAGGATAATGGCGTATTGCTCGGAAGGCGGAATCTTGTAAGAGTGAAGGTTCTCCAGCAGTCCCTCGAAGTTACGCTGCATGCCGTCGGGCGGTGGTTGCAGATTGTCGATGTCTTCCTGTGTCATTACCTTCCTGCTTTTCAAAATTTTTCCTCCTCCGTTCTCTCCTTGAGGAGAGTCAGAGAGGTGGTTTATTTTGTTTTGGTTTGTTTTAATTTGTTTTTCTTTGTTTTGTGTACCCAATGTCGACATTTCGGCTTCCGATGTTGCAGAATCGGTGGTTGATGTTACAGTATCAGCAGTTGGTGTTACATCACAGCCTGTTTTGTTATCAGCATCCTCCGCACTGTTTTTGCTGTTTGGAGAAGTGTGGTACGATGCAAGCTCTTCCGCTTCCAACAGGCAGTAGGCGGGGTCTATCAACGAGCTGCTGCGCCGCTTGGTAATAAAAAGATACTGCCGTTGGATATCGGCGGAAGTCAGGATGCCGTATTGCCGGAAAAGTCCGGCATCAAACAGTCCACACTCCACGGACAGAGCGATAATACGTTTCACGTCATCAAGATCCGTATTGTAAAGGCTGTCCGTCAGTTCGTCGTAAAACTCATCACTGGCAGGGATATAATACCCTTTTCCGGCATAGATGTACGACAGCGTTTCTACCAATGTGGCAAAAGCGGCATCACCTTCCCGTTTCATGACACGACGCACTATACGATCGTGCATGAAACTGGTGCTCATGGGGAAATAATCCAACCCCTGTTTTATTCTTCCCATAGTGCGCGTAGTTTTTCCTTTTCCTGCTTCCGGCGGATACTGTCCGACACCACTTGCCGGGCATGGCGGATAAGGAACATTCGCAAAGCGTAGTCCTTCACCTCGGTTATCACCGGATAGGAAACAGATTTGTTTTCAAATAATGTACTTTTATCCTGATTGCGATGTCTGCGTGCGTTTGCCTTACGACATTCTTTGCAGTAGCTATCCGTAGTGCGGGTACGCTGGTTCATATAAAAGGCTTCCTGTGGAAGCTCCCGCTTGCAACATCCGCAGATGCATAGAGATTTGTTCATAATGGTTTCCATATTGCTTTTCCGTTTTTATAGTTTTCATATTTAAATATTTGTTTGTATATTGAAGATATATCGCTGGCGCGCAGGACATATAGTTGCTGTATATTGGAGATATATCGGCTGCACATTGGGTATATAGATGCTACACGCAGGATATATAGATCTTATATGCAAGATATATAGACGCTGCAAGCAGACTTACTATTACTTTCGCGCGTCCGGCACGGTTTCCTTAAAAAGGCGGTGAATGAGGTATTTTGCAACCTTTCGTAAACTTTTTGCTGTTTCTCATGGTTTTTCTATTTAATATTTATATTTTTGAAACATATTTATGATTTCGTTGCTACAAATATAAAACAGTTTTTCACAAAGAAAACAAAAGATTTTGGAAATTAACTTTCAAAAAGTAGATAACAGATTATCAATGAGCAATTAACGAGTTTATGAATTTTTACATCAAAAATAAACGATCATAGAATGGATACATTTTTAGATGTCACAGGAATCGTGAAGCGTGCCAAACAGGTGCTAAACTTCAAGAACGACAGCGAATTAGCTGAATATTTAGGAGTCTCACGTGCCACAGTATCCAACTGGGGTGCACGAAACAGCATTGATTTCCGCCTGTTACTCGACAAATTCGGGGACAAGGTGGACTACAACTGGCTATTATTAGGAAAAGGGAATCCGAAACATCAGCCGAGACATTGCGAAAGCGAACTGGTGCAGGGAGAAGTCGAGATTATACACAATCCGAAAACACCCGAACCAATAGACGACCGTAGCGTGACATTATACGACATTACGGCAGCAGCGAACCTGAAAACATTGTTCACCAATAAAAAGCAGTATGCACTGGGGAAGATATTGATTCCCAATATATCCGTCTGCGACGGGGCGGTCTACGTCAACGGAGACAGCATGTACCCTATATTGAAATCGGGAGACATTATCGGATACAAGGAAATCAGCAGCTTCGACAACGTCATTTACGGGTAAATATACCTGGTATCGTTTATGATTGACGGAGACGAGTATCTGGCAGTAAAATACGTAAACCGTTCGGAGAAGGAAGGTCATCTCAAACTGGTGAGTTACAACACACACCACGAACCGATGGATATTCCATTCGCGTCCATCAACGCAATGGCAATTGTGAAGTTCTCCATCAGGAGACACATGATGATGTAAGTTTCACCACCGAGGACGCAGAGGACACAGAGGAACACTGATTTTTTATATTAATCCTCAAAGCCTCCACAGGATGTGTTGTATAAGCGCAGTTGCCACATACCGTACAGGCAGTCACAACTACAAGACAGCCACGACTATGAGAATAAGACCTCTGCGTCCTCTGTGGTGAATCAGATTTCTTCCCCTTTCAGCGTAGCCGAACTAGCCTCCGTGACACGCACATTGACGAAATCACCGACACGATGCGTACCTCTGTCGAACACCACCACACGGTTTTGTTCCGTGCGGCCGAACAGTTGATCGCGCGAACGCTTGGAAACACCTTCCACAAGCACTTCATACGTCTTTCCGATGCAACGCTGGTTGGATTCGGCAGACAGACGGTTCTGTAAAGCGATAATCTCATTCAGGCGGCGGACTTTCACCTCTTCGGGCACATTATCTTCAAGATGTTTGGAAGCATACGTTCCCGGACGCTCGGAATATTTAAACATGAAAGCAGCATCGTACCCACACGCTTCCATCAGCGAAAGCGACATGGCATGATCTTCTTCCGTTTCAGAATGAAAACCGGAGAAAATATCGGTAGTCAGTCCGCAATCGGGGATGATGCGTTTGATAGCTGCCACCCGGTCCAGATACCATTCACGGGTATACTTACGATTCATCAGTTTCAGGATGCGGGAACTACCGCTCTGCACAGGCAGATGAATATGTTTACAGACATTCGGCACTTGCGCAATCACCTCCAACGTTTCGTCACTCATATCCTTCGGATGGGAAGTCGTGAAACGAATACGTACCCCCGGAGCGGCTTCGGCCACTGTTCGGAGCAACATCGGGAAGGTAACCACTTCTCCTGTCGGTCTCTCAAAACGGTATGAGTTGACATTTTGCCCCAACAGGGTGACTTCTTTATAACCTTTTGCCACCAAGTCCGCCACTTCATTGAGGATGCTTTCCACGTCACGGCTACGCTCACGTCCGCGAGTATAGGGAACGATGCAATAAGTGCAGAAATTGTTGCAACCACGCATAATGGACACAAAGCCGGAAATATGATTGCCACAGATACGCGACGGAATCACATCCCGATAAGTTTCGGTAGTAGAAAGCTCCACATTGATTGCTTTCTCGCCAGTCTCTACGGCAGCAATCAAATCGGGCAACGTCAGGTAAGCATCCGGACCGACTACCAGATCGACATGATGATTCGTTATCAGATCATCCTTTACCCGTTCGGCCATACAGCCCAGTACACCCACAATCAGGCGCTTTTTCTTTTTCTTCAGCGAGTGGAAAAACTCCAGGCGGTTCAGGATCTTCTGCTCCGCATTGTCGCGGATAGAACAAGTGTTCATAAACACAGCGTCAGCCTCTTCCAGCGTTTCAGCTACGGAATATCCCGCCATTTGCATCACCGATGCAATCACCTCACTGTCGGCTACGTTCATCTGGCAGCCGTATGTTTCGATAAACAACTTCTTGTTGTCATCAGTCATTTCAGTTGCGGATTTAAAGTCCGCTCCCGTTAATTCGTTCATACTCAAATCTTAGTTTAAAAATTCGGATGCAAAGATACGGCTTCACTTTCAATAAGTAGTTAATTGACACAGAAATAACGCAAAAATTGATGATTTGGCAAGCAAATTTGTAATTTATGTTAAGAGGATAAACATTTTCCATCCATATACTTGGCAAATTTAAATTTATTTTTCACATTTGTGCAATGAAAGAAACATTAGATTTTTTCATAGTTAAGGTTTAGGTTAAAAAAATTAAGGGGAGCTGTGAAGCTGCCCTTTTTTCATGCCCAAATGTTAGTTCAAACCAGATAAAATGCCTACCTTTGGCGGATAACTATTTAGATGTGAAGCACAATGGAAGATTTTTTGAAATTTCTCTTGATAGCAGGCGTCATTCTTGTGGGAATATTCAAAGAGGTGAATAAAAACAGCAAGGCGAAAAAGGCTAAAGCCAAGCACCCCGTTCCCCCAATGCCATCTCCGGTTGAAGTAAACCCCGATACCGCTCCTATGCCCGAAGCTTGGGGCAGGCCCAAATCCCTGGAAGAACTGTTCCAGCCGATTCTTCGCGAGCAACCGGTCGCCAAACAACCTTCCAAACAGCAAACTTCGAAACAGAAAAAGAAAAAAGAAGAAGTATCCGTGGCTGCATCCCTCGCGAACAGTGTCGCACAGGATGAACAAAACAGTCGGCAAGGTGCTCACTATAATACTCCTCACGATTCACCCGACAATAAAGAAGACTTTACGATTCATTCGGCAGAAGAAGCACGCCGAGCCATTATCTGGGGAGAAATACTTCAACGGAAATACTGACCGACAGTCGGAGGAGACTTCTTTTAAGTATTAAGTATTAAACATGGAGTATCAGGTGTCAACCTGTATACATACATTTTGAGCGAATTTTCAACTAATTAGATATCAACTGTATTTAACACGAAATTTACTATTTATGTCACTCAATCGTATTTCGGCAGCGGAAGCTGCAAGCCTGATTAAACATGGCTACAACATCGGCCTAAGCGGATTTACTCCCGCCGGAACGGCCAAGGCTGTAACAGCCGAACTCGCAAAAATTGCTGAAGCAGAACATGCGAAAGGAAACCCGTTTCAAGTAGGAATTTTTACAGGAGCATCGACAGGAGAGTCCTGCGACGGCGTACTGTCACGTGCCAAAGCGATCCGCTACCGCGCCCCTTATACTACCAACTCTGATTTCCGCAAAGCTGTGAACAACGGAGAGATTGCCTACAACGACATACACCTCTCACAAATGGCACAGGAAGTGCGTTACGGCT
>OGEU01001442.1_pt1 | contig 20044 bp, 10 predicted proteins | sample 1570651 | NCBI WGS metagenome assembly OGEU01 (sample SAMEA2582129, study PRJEB24529) | metagenome | biome: Human gut stool | place: China | collected 2011 | reverse complement strand
GCAGTTGAACGCGGTGACAACCCGGCTGTAACCAGCACTGACTTGGCAGGTTTCGACCACTATAAGAACCAGTACATCCAAAACAATTTGTCAGTCAATATAAAAGTACCTTGGATCGAAGGTCTAACTTTACGCGGAAACGGTTCTTACGACATCCACTTCCAAAACCGCCGTTTGATGAAAAAACCGGTGTACTTGTACACATGGGATGGAACAACTGAAGGGAGCGAAGGATTGAGTGCATCCAAACAATGGTTGGACACTCCACAATTGGAACGTAAACACAGTGAGCAAATCGGTTGGATGCTAAACGGATTAATCGACTACAATCGTACATTCGGACAACACACTATAGGTGTTACTTTCGGTATGGAAGGACAGAAAAAGCAATACGAAGAAACATGGGCATTCCGTCAAGGTTTCATCTCCGATTCCAAACCGGAATTGAGTTTAGGGGGTGAAGAAGGGCAGTCTGCAAGAGGTTATTCTTGGAAAGAAACCCGATTGAACTATTTCGGACGTGCTTCTTATAACTACTTGGAACGCTACTTATTCGAATTTGTTTGGCGTGTAGATGGTTCTTACCGTTTCCCGAAAGAGAGCCGCTATGGATTCTTCCCCGGCGTTTCTTTAGCTTGGCGTGCTTCTGAAGAAAATTGGTGGAAAGATAATATCCGCTTTATCGATTACTTCAAACTGCGTGGTTCAGTTTCTCAGACAGGTAACGATGCATTGGTAGATGGAGATGGCAACTATGACCACTCCATCCAATATCTGACTACTTACGCATTCAACAATGCCGGTACTGTATTCGGTGGCCAGGAAAACAAACGTCTCTATCCGAGCCGTACTCCCAACCCGAATATCACTTGGGAAGTGGGTACAACTTACAATGTCGGCTTAGACTTCAAATTCTTGCAGAATCGCCTGAGTTGGGAAACAGACGTTTTCTATCACAAACGAACCAACATGCTGATCTCCCGTAATGCTTCTCTGCCTGAAATCACCGGTATCACATTACCTCGTGAAAACCTGGGAGAAATGAAGAATAGAGGCTTCGAATCATTGGTCAGCTGGCAGGATAAGATCGGAGAAGTCGAATACGGAGCATCTCTGAACATGACGTATGCACGCAACGAAATCACTTTTTGGGATGAAGTACAAAATGTGCCCGAATACCAATTCTCGACCGGCAGACCGGTAGGTAGCCGCAATATGTTACTCTACGTTGCAGACGGCATTTTCCATACACAAGCAGAAATTGATGAAGCACGTGCAAAAGGGTTATTATATTCAGACAACACCGTTCCGGGTGACATCCGTTTTAAAGATATGAATGGTGACGGTAAAATAGATGGTTTGGATCGTATCCGTCCAGAGAAGAACCAGGAACCTCGTTTTGTTGCCGGTCTGACCCTGACAGCCAAGTGGAAAGGCTTCGATTTGATGATGTTATGGCAGGGAGCAACCGGGGCTGAAGTGTATATCGAGACATGGTCAGGCTTAGTTGGCAACTTCTTGAAGAGCGACTACGACAAACGTTGGACACCGGAAAATCCGTATTCGGAAGGACCGCGTACATGGGACCGTGAAAACCAGTATTGGATCAACAACGACAATACCTATTTCATGAGAAATGCCAACTACCTACGTCTGAAAAATATTGAATTGGGTTATACATTCAATTTCGAAGGATTGAAAAAAGCGGGCATTTCCAATTTGCGTCTTTACACCAACGGGACCAACTTGATTACCATCGACGGTGTTAAAGATGCAGACCCAGAACAGCGTGACGCCAGTTTAGGAGGCTATCCTTTGAGAAAAATCATCAACTTCGGAGTTCAAGCAACATTTTAAAAGATAATTATTATGAAAACAAAATTGAAATATATCTGCCTTTCGGCAGCAGCGGGACTGACACTTTCACTTAGTTCTTGTTCCGACTTCATGGACCTCACACCTGAAGACCAGTATGACGAAGCAACAGTCTGGTCGGATGCAGATTTAGCAAAAACGGTTGTCAACGATGTCTATTCGTACGTATGCGACATAGCACAAGAAGTAAATCCAGACGCCTGGACAGATGATGCTTTCTTTACGCACGTATACGGATGCCGCGATATCAACGAGGCGACCGTCTCACCGAGCAACTTGGGCGCTTACGACCGTGACGACTGCCCGTTCAAATGGAGCAAGCAATACAAAGGAATCTATCGTGCCAATCTGGTTTTGGCAAATATCGACAACGTTCCTGAAAAGACCGGTGTAGACTTGAATATATTGAAAGGAGAAACTTATTTCCTTCGGGCATATATCTACACTGAGTTGCTCCGTGGTTTCGGTGGCGTACCCATCGTAGACAAAGTGTATAGCATTGAAGAAGCTTCGGCCTTAAATTTACCACGTGCCAATGTTGCGGATGTAATGGATTTTATTCTGAAAGACATCGAACAAGCTACCAGCCTATTACCTGAACAACAAACCGGTGTCAATTTAGGTCGTGCTACCAAAGGAGCAGCTAAAGCATTAAAAGCACGTCTGTTACTGCATGTAGCCAGCCCATTGTTTGCTGATCGTACCGTCAATAAATTAGAGTGTAACCAATATACAGGTGACCGTCAAGCATTATATCAACAAGCATTAGATGCCGCTAAAGATGTTATCAATGACAGCAATTACTCTTTGATTGACTGTAATGCCGGTACCATCAAGGAAATTGCAGAAAAATTCCATAACATCATTATCACGAACAACGAAGAGACTATCTGGTCGAAACAGTATGTAAACAAAGATTTGAATGCCGACAACTGGGTTCGTAACCGTGTAGCCCTATTGCATGGGCCGAACGGTTATCACAACTGGGCCGGAACAGCTCCGACACATGACTTGGTGATGGCTTTCGAAACAGAAGAAGGTAAAATCCCGAATACGCTATTGAAACCGGGTGAATCAACCACCGAAAATCCGTATATGAACCGTGAACCACGTTTCTATGCAACTATCGGTTATGATGGTGCAGAGTGGGGACGCCCCAGAGCTTCCGATGGAGCCGTGTTCGATGCGACTCCACTGGGTAACCTGCAATTCGGTTATTATGAATTAAGTGAAGGCGGCAATAACGTCAATGCCATATATTCAGTTGATGACGATAACAATCCCATCAAGCAGGAAAAATTCAATGGTATGGTCGGCGTTGATACCCGTATGGGACAGATCGAAAACTGGAATGGTACTTACACCGGCTATTTGGAAAAGAAATTGATCGACGGTTCTGTAGCAGCCAACGAACACAACTTCCAAACTTGTCCGATGCCTTACATCCGCTTAGCCGAAATGTATCTGATTGCAGCCGAAGCCTGTATCGAATTAAACAAATTGGATGAAGCAGTCATTTATATAGACGCTATCCGTGGACGTATCGGTCGGCCGGATACCAAAGCCACATTGGCTGTTCGCGGACAAACATTCAACCAAAGTGATCTGCGTGAATTCCTGCGCCATGAACGTCGTGTCGAATTAACTTATGAACATTCACGTTATTATGACATACGTCGCTGGATGATTGCACCGGAAATCGGAAACAAGAAATTAACCGGTGTATCAATTGTCGGCCGTTTAAAACCGGGCAAGACAGCATCTTTACCGTATGTTCATGACGAAGAAGTCTATAATTACACCTGGACAGTTCTCAATCTGAACTATATTGAGAAACGAAAATGGGACAACAAGATGTATTTCGCACCAATCAAGTTAGAAGAGACTTTACGTAATCCGGCAATCATACAAAACCCGTATTACGAATAATATCTACTCCTAAACAATCAGACTAGGGAGGAAGTAAAAAACTTCCTCCCTATTTTTTCTTGTGTATATTTTGTAATATCACTCTATCACTTTTTCATGATATCATATTAATTATCAACCGATAAAGAAGTGATACATGCCCTTTTTTATGTATCACTTCCCTATCACCATCCATCACTTGTCTCGTCCTGATTTTGGTTGACTGTGTATTAAAACAAGTCTCATTTATTTTTTAAAAAACCATTGATTTTCTTGCATTTCCTCTATATTTTTATTATCTTTGTAAGGACTTAAAGTCATATACATCCGGATGTTTCCAACCCCTACACCCCCATGTACAGACCGCCGTCACCCGGGTGTTCAGAAATGTAAATCCGGGTGTAAAGAAAGTTAATTAGACACTTCTCTCAGTTTTATTCATTGGTTTTATCAAAAATACAGCTTATGTCACACGCTTATGTAGTACGTCCCAAAGTGGACAAAAGCGGAGAAACAGAAAAAATCCGCTATTATGGTGTCCCGGTAACATCCGGGCAAGTATCGACCGAACAACTGGCTACATGTATCTCTACCCGGTGCACGCTTTCAAGAGGCGAAATACTGGCTGCCATAATCGAAATCGGACGCGAAATCCAGTTCCAACTGGATATGGGGTACACCATAAACCTTCACGGCATAGGAACATTGTTCCTCTCGGCCGGAAGTGAAGGATATGAAAACCCGAAAGACTGCACGCCTCATCGCGTGAAAGCTAAACGGCTATGCATCAAGGCTGATCCGGAAATGAAGAAGTTCATGAAAAGACTCAAGTTTGAAAGGTGGAAATAATTTGCAAGTAGAAATTCATGATAAAAAACAATCAAAGATGAAGGTAACGTTATATCGATATGAAAAGGAGACGCTCGTCATGCGTTCCGTTGAAATGGAAAAACTGCAGGCTGCCCTACGAACAGAGAATCTCAACAAACCGGTCAGCACCACACGCAACAAAGCCATGTTTACACTGCCCGGCACGCAAAACAGCTACATACAGAAACTTCCGGTGGTCGTTTTCGGAGGGACTTTCCGCAAGACAGGCGAACCCGCCCCTCCCATGCGCGACTATTCGGGATTGGTGCTGCTCGAAGTAAACCATCTTTCCGACTTGCAAGAAGCGGTACAAATCCGGCAACAAGCCGCCATGATGCCGCAAACGCTACTGGCATTCGTCGGCTTTAGCGGGAAAAGCGTGAAAATAGTGATCCCGTTCACACTGCCGGACGGGACGCTTCCACGCTCACCCGAACAGGTCAAACGATTCCACTCGCAAGCCTACTTGACGGCAGTCAAATACTACCAGCCACAATTAGGACGTAACATCACACTGAAAGAACCGGTCCTACAGCACGGATGCCGCATGAGCTACGATCCGCAGCCGGTATACAACCCCGATGCCGTCGCCATCCGGATCGAGCAACCGATGCGGATGGCGGATTCGGAAGAGATCCGTATCGTCCCGGAAGAACCATCCGAACCACTTCAAAGGCTAATGCCCGGTATGTCACGCAACTATCGGATCGCTACACTGTTCAGCATAGCGATGGTAGACGCCATCCGAAAATCAGGACAAATAAAAGACGGGGATCTCAAGCCGGTCTTTACCCTATTAGCCGATAATTGCCTGAAAGCCGGTATCCCGGAAGAGGATGCCGTACAATGCACACTGCTTTACAACGATCTGAGATCCAAAGAGATGGAAATCCGCATGACTTTCCGATCCGTCTACACACTGAAAGAAGCGCTCGCCGGAAAAACATTCATGCCTGAAATCATGTCGCTGACTTTGCAATTAGAAGAATTCATGCTGCGCCGTTACGAAATCAGAAACAACAAGATGAGTGGCGAAGTGGAATACCGAGACAAATCGCTCCTACGTTTCACATTCAGCCCTTTCACCCGCGAAGTCCGCAACTCCATCTGTACGGAAGCGCACAAAGAAGGGTTGAACGTCTGGGATAAAGACATCGAACGATATGTTTACTCGGACAACATACCCACTTTTTTCCCGATAGAAGAATATCTCGGACATCTGCCCAAATGGGATGGCAAAGATCATATCCGGAAGCTTGCCAAACGCGTACCTTGCAACAATATCCGATGGGCAGACCACTTCCACAGATGGTTCCTCAGTATGGTAGCGCACTGGTTAGGGTTGGACCGGGAACATGGCAACAGCACTACTCCCCTACTGGTCGGCGACCAGGGATGCGGCAAATCGACTTATTGCCTGAACATCCTGCCTCCCGAACTGCGGCAGTTCTACACAGACAGCATCGATTTCAGCAAGCGCCGGGATACGGAGTTGGCTTTGCACCGCTATGCCCTGGTAAACATAGACGAGTTCGATTCCGTCAAGGATACGCACCAAAGCTACCTGAAGCATATCCTGCAAAAAGCGAATGTCAGTACACGGCTGCCCTATCAGACGGCCAACAGGAATTTAAGACGTTACGCCACATTCATCGCGACAAGCAACAACTTCAATATCCTGACCGACCCGACCGGTAGCCGACGTTTCATTTGCATCGAAGTCACAGACACCATCGATTATATACAACCGATCGACTACGAGCAGCTGTATGCACAGGCGATGGAAGCATTGGCTAACGGCGAACGCTACTGGTTCACACACGAGGAAGAAACCGAAATAGTCGCCAACAACCGGCAATTCCAGCAAATACCGCCCGAAGAACAACTGTTCCTGCAATATTTCCGACTCCCGAAAAAGAATGAGGTAGGCGAATTTCTTCTGTCGATAGAGATTTTAGGGCGGATCAAGCAGAAACAACGTGATTTCAGCTACACAAAAACCGTCATTTCCAACTTCGGACGTCTTTTGAAGCGAAACGGCATTCCTTCGAAAAGAAGCAACAGAGGCACTATATATCAGGTAGTTGAACTAAGCAAGTCCTAAAAAGACTTTTAACTTATAAAAAAGCGGTGACATATGAGTGATATAAGCGTGATAGATATTTCAAGCACCAATTGCATATCATCATACTAATATACAGTCAGTTAAAAATAAAAAGTGATACAGTGATATTGATTTTCGGAATCAAGTTTTTTTTGTATATGACATATACACTTCGCATAACAAATTATTTATTGCAAAACACATTGCACTTATTACAACATTTTGTAACTTTGGGCAATATCTCAATTCACCGAATTGCTAATTTAATAATATCATGAAGAACAGAAAATTAAGAATGGGAATGGTTGGAGGAGGTAGTGACGCCTTCATCGGGGCGATCCACCGTCGCGCAGCCTTTATGGACAATCAGATCGAATTAGTTTGCGGATGTTTCAGCGTAGACCCTGAGATATCCAAAAGCTCCGGTTTATCGTACTTTTTGCCGGAAGACCGGATTTACAGCACTTACCAAGAAATGTTCGAACACGAAATGACCTTACCGGAAGGAGAAAGGATGGATTTTGTCACGATCGTGACTCCCAACCGTTGGCATTTCGAACCAGCTATGATGGCTCTTGAAAGAGGGTTCCATGTGGTCGTGGATAAACCGATGACGTTCTCACTCGAAGAGGCCAAACAACTACAGAAAAAAGTGGAAGAGACCGGATTAGTGCTGGCTCTGACACATGTATACTCGGCCTATCCGGCAGTAAAAGAGGCGAAAGCCCGTATCGCGAAAGGCGAACTCGGAAAATTGCGCCGCGTCTATGTAGAATATACGCAAGGATGGCTTTCCGAACGTATCGAATTGCTAGGTGGCAACAATGCCGGATGGCGCACGGACCCGAAACGTTCCGGCAAAGCCGGTTGCATAGGGGATATCGGAACACATGCCTGGCATTTGAGCGAATATATTACCGGACTGAAAGTCAAAGAACTATGTGCCGACCTGAAGGCATTCGTTCCCGGACGTCCGATCGATGACGACGGGGCGGCATTCCTTCGCTACGAAAACGATGTGACAGGCGTCTTGACCGCAACACAGATCGGAACTGGCGAAGCCAATAATATCCGCATCCGTATTTATGGTGAAAAAGGCGGACTGGAATGGCGCCAGATGGAGCCGAACACGCTGACATTGGGAGGGAGAGATCGTCCGACTGAAATATTGGATATCGGCAACAACGGTTACCTGACCCCCGAAGCCCTGTGGAATACCCGAACTCCGGCAGGACACCCGGAAGGTTTTATCGAAGCTTTTGCCAATATCTACCGCAATTTCTCACTTACCGTCAGAGCTATCAAAAACGGAGAAACACCCAGTGGAGACTGCTTGGATTTCCCGACCGTATACGATGGCGTAAGAGGTATGCAATTCATTGAAACAATGGTGGAAGCCGGATATAACGACAATGTAAAATGGCAAAAATGGATTGATTGAAATCCTGAAAAACCGTAAATAAATAACATCTTATGAAACTAAACGTACTTGCTTGCTGCCTGTCCCTGCTCGGGACGGCAGCTTTCGCTCAAAAAAACGAGTGGAGAGATCCTAACGTAAACGAGATCAACAGAGCTCCCATGCACACCAACTATTTCGCATACGAAGACGAAAACAGTGCATTGAAAGGATGTAAGGAATCATCCGGGAATTTTATGACCTTGAACGGTAACTGGAAATTCTTCTGGGTAAAAAATGCAGATATGCGCCCGACAGATTTTTACCAGGTGAACTTCAACGACAAGGGATGGGATAATCTGAAAGTACCCGGCTTGTGGGAACTGAACGGTTATGGCGACCCGATCTATGTGAATGTCGGGTATCCTTGGAGAAGCCAGTTCAAGAACAACCCGCCTGAAGTTCCTACGGAAAACAACCACGTAGGTTCTTACCGTAAAGAGATCATGGTTCCGGCAGACTGGAAAGGAAAAGAGATATTCGCTCATTTCGGTTCTGTCACATCAAACATGTATCTTTGGGTGAACGGACAATTCGTCGGCTACAGTGAAGACAGCAAACTTGAAGCCGAATTCAATCTGACCAAATACCTGAAACCAGGGAAAAACCTGATCGCATTCCAGGTGTTCCGCTGGTGCGACGGGACTTATCTGGAAGACCAGGATTTCCTCCGCCTCTCCGGAGTAGGCCGCGACTGCTACCTCTATGCCCGCACTCCGAAATACATTCAGGACATCCGCGTGACTCCGGATTTGGATGCACAATATAAAGACGGTACTTTAAATGTTTCCCTGAACCTGAAAGGCAGCGGGACAGTCGACCTGAAACTGTTAGATAAGGCCGGCAAAGAAGTCGCTACTTCGTCGGTCAAAGGTTCGGGCAAAGTTTCCACCGACATGGCAATAAGCAATCCTGAGAAATGGACTGCCGAAACTCCGGTTCTCTACACACTGATCGCAACTTTGAAAAACGGCAGCAACACGACTGAGGTTATTCCGGTGAAAGTCGGTTTCCGCAAGATCGAATTGAAAAACGCCCAGATATTGGTAAACGGACAACCAGTCTTGTTCAAGGGAGCCGACCGGCACGAAATGGATCCGGACGGAGGTTACGTCGTATCGCCGGAGCGCATGATCCAGGACATCAAGGTCATGAAGGAATACAACATCAATGCCGTACGTACTTGTCATTATCCAGACAACAATTTATGGTATGACCTCTGCGACAAATATGGTATTTATGTCGTTGCTGAAGCAAATGTAGAATCGCACGGTATGGGATACGGTGACAAGACGTTGGCTAAAAACCCGCTGTTCGCCAAAGCACATATGGAACGCAACCAGCGCAACGTCCAGCGTGGTTATAATCACCCATCCATCATTTTCTGGTCATTAGGCAACGAGGCCGGCATGGGTCCAAACTTCGAAGCTTGTTATACCTGGATCAAGAACGAAGACAAATCACGTGCCGTGCAATACGAACAGGCACGGACAAGCGAATTCACCGATATCTATTGCCCGATGTACCGCGACTATAAAGGTAGTGAAGAATATTGCAAGGGAGACATCGACAAACCGCTTATCCAATGCGAATATGCGCACGCGATGGGCAACTCTCAAGGGGGATTCAAAGAATATTGGGATCTGATCCGCAAATATCCGAAATACCAAGGTGGCTTTATCTGGGATTTCGTTGATCAGTCTTTGCGTTGGAAAACAAAAGACGGCGTTCCTTTCTATGCTTATGGCGGCGACTGGAACAAATATGACGCTTCCGACAACAACTTTATGGACAACGGCTTGATAAGCCCGGACCGCAAACCGAATCCGCATATGCACGAAGTCGGGCATATCTACCAGTCCATCTGGGTGACTCCGTCCGACTTGGCTAACGGTGTCGTAAACGTATACAACGAAAACTTCTTCCGTAACCTAGACGGTTACTATGCAGAATGGGAATTGCTGGCTAACGGCGAAGTGGTTCAGACAGGCATGGTCAAAGACCTGGAAGTAGCTCCGCAACAGACCAAGTCCATAAAACTGAATTATAGCACAGAGGGCATTTGTAAATGCAAAGAACTCTTGCTGAATGTGGCCTTTAAGTTGAAAAAAGCGGAAACATTGCTGCCTGCCGGTTATACGGTAGCCAAAAACCAGTTGACGATCCGCCCGTACAATGCTCCGAAACTGGATTTGCAGAATGTACACCAAGTGAACATTGAGACTGTCATTCCGACCATTAAAGATAATGACATCAATTATCTGATCGTCGAAGGAGAGAATTTCCGCATGGACTTCGATAAGCATGACGGTTTCTTGTGCAGATACGATGTAAATGGCATGACGATGCTGAAAGAAGACGGAAAACTGACTCCGAACTTCTGGCGTGCTCCGACCGACAACGATATGGGAGCCAACCTGCAAAACAAATATGCCGCCTGGAAAGAACCGGGATTGAAACTGGTTTCTCTGACAAACAAAATCGAAAACGACATGGCTACTGTCAATGCCGAATACACGATGGATGCAGTAAAAGCCAAATTGTATCTGACTTATACGATCAACAACGAAGGCGCAGTGAAAGTCACACAGAAAATGGTAGCCGACAAATCGGCTGAAGTTTCCGATATGTTCCGCTTCGGCATGCAGATGCAGATGCCTAAATGCTTGGATCAGATCAACTATTACGGCAGAGGTCCGATCGAGAACTATTCCGACCGTAACAACGTCACCGACCTGGGTAATTACAGACAGACTGTAGACGAACAGTTCTACTCTTATATCCGCCCGCAGGAAACAGGAACCAAAACGGATATCCGTTGGTGGAAACAGACCAACAAAGGCGGCAACGGACTCATGTTCATTTCGGAAGCTCCGTTCTCGGCTTCAGCCTTGAATTATTCGATCGAATCACTTGACGACGGAGTACAGAAAGACCAGAGACACTCCGAACTTGTACCTCAGGCAAACTACACCAATATGTGTATTGACAAGGTACAAATGGGATTGGGTTGCGTCAACAGTTGGGGAGCGCTTCCACTGGAACAATACCGTATCCATTACGGAGATTATGAATTCTCTTTCATCATGAAACCGATTCAATCTAATTTATAAACAGCAATAAATGAAGGGAGCTGTCCCCGCATTTCCATTCAAGAAGCGGGGACAAGTTCCTATTTTTACAAAAATTGGTAAAAAAGCATAATCACTATGCATATTTCGTTAAATAGTGGGTGCAAACTTTTATTTTATGTAGAAAAAGACTACTTTTATTGCCGATTTTTAAATCTAATTCAGGACTAATTGTAAAATCGTTTACCATAAAAACAAATGGCTACTAACAACAATTCTAATCGCTATCCTTCCGAAAAAGGGAGATTTTTCAAAGGAAAAACCTTCATTCTTTTGGTCGGATTACTTCTCGGGGCAGGCATTATGGTTGCCGTATATAAAACATCCGTCTATTTCTCTTCCGATGAATCTTGTATGATGTGCCATGTCCATCCGCATGCGGAAGACAGCTGGAAGCTCTCCAAACACGTAAATAACGGAAGCGGCGTTAAAACACATTGCGTGGCTTGTCACCTTCCGCCTCAAAGCGACACCTGGAATCATTATACGGCTAAAGCCAAATTGGGATTGAAAGACGTATGGTCCTTCATGACAAAAGACAGTGCGGATTTCGACTGGAACACCAAGTCGGAACTGGAACATGCCGTCAAATATATTCCGAACGAATCCTGCAAGGAATGCCATCAGAACTTGTTCCCGGAAGGGATTAACCAGGACGGCATTACTGCTCACCTTTATTATGACGAAAACGAAAAGAAACTGGATTTACAGTGTATCAGCTGCCACCTCGACGCCGGACACTATAATCCGGATTATAAACACGGCAAATTAACAGGTATTCCCGGAGCCGCCACGGCTACTGTTGATACCAGCCTTTATTTCAAGACGGCGACACCTGTCACATCTTTTACCGATTATACGGAACAAATTCCGGGTACGGCCGTTGCATTCAAAATGGTCGCCATTCCGGGCGGTACATTCAAAATGGGTAGCACCGATAAAGAACCGTTCCATAAGGCAGATGAAGCTCCGGTTCGAAACGTTACGGTCAGTCCGTTCTTTATGGCTGAAGTAGAAGTGACGTGGGATCAGTATTGGGCATTCTACGGACAAACCATGAGCGAAGGACGTACTCCGCCCGAAACCGTATATGCAAATAACAGCAATCCGGATGTCGATGCCATTTCCGGCCCGACTCCTCCGTTCGGATTCCCCGACCAGGGATGGGGCGCAGGTGACCGTCCGGCTATCACGATGACACACTATGCTGCAGAAACATTCTGCCAGTGGCTGTCCAAACAAACAGGGAAAAAATACCGCCTGCCGACCGAGGCAGAATGGGAATATGCAGCCCGTGGAGGAACGGAAACTCCTTATTTCTTCACCGGGAACCCGAAAGATTTTTCAGACCAGGGATTCTGGCGTAAGTTCTTCGATGCAAAAACAGACAGCATCAGTTCATTCGTGATTTACGCGAAGAACAGCAAAAACAGAACTCAAGAGCCGGGCGAAGTGAAAGCGAACCCGTTCGGTTTGAAGAATATGTTGGGTAATGTAATGGAATATTGTGCCGACAAATATGATCCGAAGGCTTACAGCAAAGGGGGCGATAACGTGACCAACCCGTTAATCACAGAAGGAGAAGAATGGGTTGTACGCGGCGGTAACTACACTTCCGATGCGGCAGACGTTCGTTCTGCAGCCCGCGATTATACAAAGCATGATGCCTGGTTGAAGACTGATCCGCAACAACCGAAGAGTATCTGGTGGTATTCGGATATCCGCGGTATCGGTTTCCGTGTGGTTTGCGAACCGGACCCGGCAATTGGAGCGAAATAACAGATGTTTAATTGATACCTAAAAATTACTATATCATGAAGAAAGAAAACAGTATTAGCAGAAGATCGTTTTTAAAAAGTACAGCTATGGCCGGAGCACTGGGTGCAATCGGCACAGGTAGTGCAAGTGTATTAACCTCATGTGCAGGCGGCGGCGAAAGTGCAGCTGCAAACAAACCTCTGAAAGAACCTGGAACTTATTATATTCCGGAATTGCCCGATAAGGCTACTGACGGAAAAGAACTGAAAGCCGGTGTTATCGGTTGTGGCGGACGCGGTTCCGGTGCAGCAGAAAACTTCTTGGATGCTGCAAACGGCGTGACAGTCGTTGCCGTTGCCGATACATTCAAAGAACGTGTAGACGCTTTGGCCGACAAGCTGAAAGAAAAAGGATGTAATATTCCTGAAGACAAACGTTTCGTTGGTCTGGATGCATACAAACAATTGATCGATAGCGGTGTCGATGTTGTCATTATTGCAACTCCTCCCGTATTCCGTCCGGTACATTTCCAATATGCGGTTGAAAAAGGCAAACATTGTTTCCTGGAAAAACCGATTTGTGTCGACCCGGTAGGCTATCGTACGATTATGGCAACCGCCAAACAGGCTCAGGCAAAGAATCTATGTGTCGTAACAGGTACACAGCGTCATCACCAGCGCAACTATGTCGAATCTTACAAGAAGATCATGGAAGGTGCTATCGGTGAAATTACGGGTGGTGTAGTTTACTGGAATCAGAGCATGTTGTGGTTCCGCGAACGTCAGAAAGACTGGAACGATTGCGAATACATGATCAAGGACTGGGTAAACTGGAAATGGTTATCCGGAGACCATATCGTGGAACAGCATGTGCACAACATCGATGTATTCACATGGTTCAGCGGCTTGAAACCGGTTAAAGCTGTCGGTTTCGGTTCTCGCCAACGCCGTATCACGGGCGACCAGTATGATAACTTCAGCATCGATTTCACAATGGAAAACGGCATCCACTTGCATAGTATGTGCCGCCAGATTGACGGTTGTGCCACTAACGTCAGCGAATTTATCCAAGGAACAAAAGGTTCTTGGAACAGTGCTGAAATGGAAATCAAGGACAATGCAGGTAACGTCATCTGGAAATACGATGGTGAAGCAGAAAAGAACGCACATACACAGACAAATCCATATGTATTGGAACATGTAAACTGGGTAAACTGCATCCGTGGCGGCAAACCTATCGAACAGGCTTCAGAAACAGCTGTTGCCAACATGGCTGCTATCATGGGACGTGAATCAGCATACACCGGTGCAGAAACGACATGGGATGCAATGACTGCTTCTCCTCTGGATTATACTCCGAAAGACCTGAACTTAGGCAAGATGGATATGAGTGGATTTACAGTTCCGGTTCCAGGAAAACCTCGTGATGAAAAGAAAAAATAAAATATGGCACTGAACAGAAGAAACTTTTTAAGAGCAACTCTGGCAGGCGCGGCTGTTGCAGCCGGTAGTTCAGCTTTTGCTGCCTGTGGCGGCAAGGCTGCTTCTACAGAAGGTTGTCCGGCAGAAAAGGGATCATGTCCAAACAGCAAAGCCGAGTTGAAGATATCCTTTCAGGAAGGGATTGCACCGGGAGCTAATCTCAACGAGAAATTTGACTTGATGGAAAAGTTAGGTGTCGTTGGTTTCGAACCGGGCGGACGTGGCCTGAAAGATCGTGTAAAAGAGATCAAGGAAGCACTAAACGGACGCAACATCAAAGTGAGCGCCATCTGTGCTGGTTTCCAGGGGTTCATCCTCTCGACAGATCCGGCTATCCGCAAGCAGTGCATGGACACGATGAAAGAGATCATTGCTCCTGCAGGCGAACTGGGTTCTACGGGTGTGATCATCGTCCCGGCTTTCAACGGTCAAAAACCGGCTATGCCTCATACGCAGGAAACGCGGGATTTCTTATGCGAACAATTCAATGAAATGGGTAACTTTGCAAAAGAGCACGGGACTACAGTTATCTTTGAACCGCTCAACAGGAAAGAAGCATTCTATCTTCGTCAGGTAGCGGATGCAGCTTCCATCTGCCGCGACATCAACAATCCGGGTGTACGCTGTATGGGTGACTTCTGGCACATGACTTGGGAAGAGACTTCCGACATGGGAGCTTTCCTTTCTGCAGGCGAATATCTGCAACACGTGCACGTTGCCAGCCGTAAACGCCGCAGCATGCCGGGTGAAGACGGAGAAGCAGATAACTACGTTAACGGCTTCAAGGGCCTGAAGATGTTGGATTACGACAAATATGTAAGTTTCGAATGCGGATGCCAGGGAGACCGGAACGTTTTGGTCCCTGCCGCAGTGGAACTATTACGAAAACAATGGGAAGAAGCATAAAATATGCCATTAGTATATCCTAATATGCAAATGAGTGAGGTGGTGGAAGAGCACCCCTCACTCATTCCTGTCATTAACCGTTTTGGAATCCGCCTGGGCTTAGGCGACAAATCGGTAAAGGCGATTTGTGAAGAATACCGGCTGGATACCGACTTCCTCTTGACGGTAATCAACACGTTTCTCAACGAGGAATACTTCCCGGAAAAGAAGCTACAAACTTTCCATACTTCACAGATTATCGATTATCTGACTAAAACCAACCAGTATTACCAACGCTATCAAATCCCGAATATAGAAAGGCATCTCGGTTCATTCATATCGATGAGTACGCCGGGAAACAACACGCTCAACCTGATCGGAAAGTTTTTCTCATCCTTCAAAGAAGAGCTGACCTCACGGATCGAAAAGGACGACCGGGTCTGGTTCCCCTATTGCCTGTCATTAAGCGAAAAACTGAAAGATTATCCATCTTCCGGGCAGGTCGAAGCATTGCACCTCGGAACGGAACAGCGATTGGAAGATCCGATAGAGGCCTTGTTGGCGGATCTGAAAAGCATCATGGTCAAGCATCTTTCCGGCGACTATAATGAGAACTTATGCTACGCCGTCATATTTGCCATCAGCAGTTTGGAAAAAGATATCAAACAACACAACCGCATCCGCTACCGGATATTGACACCGATGGTTTCGGCTATGGAAAAGTTGTGTATTTAACAAACAGCCGGATGCATCGCAACAAGCAAATAGCAATCATATTATCCGACACGCTACAAAGCATCGGCCTGCAAAGCATGCTGACCGACTATTTTCCACCGGTAGAGATCAGCCACTACCCTACTTTCGAGGCATTTTCGACTTCCGGCAACGATACGTTCGACTACTACTTTACAAATGCCGCTTTATTTGTCCTTTATGCAGACTTTTTCCTTCCCCGCCGGAGCAAGACGATGGTCCTGATCGACGAAACCGAAGGTGAAGGGGGACTATCGGCAACCAGCCATATCACGATCAAGGCCTCGCAGGAAGTCATCATCGAGCAGTTGGAACAACTTTTTACCGGAGAAAACAACAGTATTTCCAGCGACAACAACAAGGAACTGTCCACCCGCGAAACGGACGTCCTCCAATTAATCGTCAAAGGCAGCACCAACAAAGAAATTGCAGACAAGCTGAACATCAGCCTGAACACAGTCCTCAGCCACCGCAAGAACATCACGACCAAGCTCGGCATCAAAACAGTATCGGGACTTACCTTCTATGCCATCATGAACGGCATTATTTCAGGCGACGACATCGAACTTTAAAATCACTACATGTAGTGATTGATTCCCATTCATCTTTACCGTTCCTTTGCAACCGTAAAATACTAATAGTTTACAATTAATACGATGAATCAACGCTATCTGTATGTCCTTGTCGCAGGCGCGCTTACGTGTTTGCAACCGATTAAAGCCGAACGGGTGAATGAAAATGTGAACGACACGATCAAGACCTATAATATAGGTGAGGTGATCGTCACTTCTTCCACAAAGGAGACGAACGATCTCCGCACGCTTCCGGGAGCCGTTTCCATCCTCTCGCCCCAAGCGATAGCAACCAGGCAGATAGATGCTCTCAAGGATATCAGCGCTTTCGTCCCCAACCTTTATATGCCGGACTACGGTTCGAAAATGACTTCGGCCATTTATATACGCGGAATCGGAGCGCGTAGCAGCGGGCAATCCATCGGATTATATGTCGACAATGTCCCCTATCTGGATAAAAGCGCTTTCGATTTCGAGCTGAACGATATCCAACGCATCGAAGTTTTACGGGGACCGCAGGGAACCCTTTACGGACGTAACGCAATGGGGGGCATCGTCAATATCTACACCCTCTCCCCCTTCGATTACCAGGGGACAAAAGTCACGATGTCGATGGGCAATTACGGGGCGGCCAAAGCCAAAGTGTCCCAATACAGCAAGATCGGAGAAAACATCGGGATCTCGTTAAACGGGTATTACGACCGTAACGACGGCTTTTTCATCAACGAATATAACGGCACAAAGGCCGATAAGGAGGAATCGGCAGGCGGCCGATTCAAATTAGAGGGGTATATTACGGACCATCTGAAGGCGCAATATACATTCAACTATGACTATGTAACGCAAAAAGCCTTCCCCTACGGGCAGTACGACCCGCAGACCGGGACTGTGCCGCCGATCCGCATCAACGATCCGAGTTCCTACTGGCGCCGCACGCTGAACAACAGCCTGTATCTGGAATGGAAAACAGACCGTTTTATCCTCTCTTCCACCACGGCCTACCAATATCTGAAAGACGACATGAAGATGGACCAGGACTATACGGAACAGTCTGTTTTCACCCTTCACCAAAAGCAGAAACAATATGCCTGGAGCGAAGAACTGGCGATCAAATCCAATACAAAAAGCAATTACCAATGGAGCTTCGGCGCCTACGGTTTTTATAACAGCCTGAACACCGACGGTCCGGTCGTCTTCAAGAAAGACGGGCTGACGGGCATTTTGCAGAAAGCGTTCGACGACATACTGGCGAATAACCCAAAAGCACCGAAGCTTACTGTCCAGGGGGACGAACTGAACCAGATTTATTTCCCCGGAAACTTCGACACGCCGACCTACGGCTTCGCGGCTTTCCACCAATCGACCTACAATAACCTCTTTGTCGAAGGGCTTTCCATCACCGCCGGTATCCGCCTGGATTACGAGAAAGCGAACCTGGACTATCATTCAGCAGTAGACAGCATGAAGATCGGTGTGGAAATGGGCCCGATGAAAATGACGCTACCGGTCACGACGACTATGGACGGCAACATCTCACAGGATTTCCTGCAAGTATTGCCGAAGGTTTCGCTCCGTTACCAGTGCACACCCGAAACATTCACGTATCTCTCGGTCGCCAAAGGATACAAGACAGGAGGATATAACGTGCAGATGTTCGGCGATCTGGTCCAGGCCCAAGCCAAATACGACCTGATGTCGAAGTTTGCTCCCGACAAGGCCGAACAGCCGGGCGAAGTGAAAGACATCGCTTCCTACAAACCGGAACACAGCTGGAACTACGAAGCAGGCATCCGCAGCGAACTGGTCCGGGGCAGGCTGAGTGCGGAACTGACCTTCTTCTACATGGACATCCGCGACCTCCAACTCACCAGCTTTGCCGAGAACGGCAGCGGGCGCATGATCACCAACGGAGGAAAGGCGAACAGCTATGGCGTGGAACTGAGCCTGCGCAGCCGTATCACGGACGGACTCACCGCAGACCTCAACTACGGTTTTACCCGTGCCACTTTCCGCGATTACATCTTCACGGACAAGGACGAGAACAGCCAGATCGTGAAAACGGACTGCAAGGATAATTTCATTCCTTACACGCCACGCCACACCGTCAGCCTGGGATTGCAATACACGAAACTACTCCACCGGAAGATGATTGACCAGTTCATCGTATCCGCCCAGTTCACCGGAGCAGGCAAGATCTTCTGGACGGAGAAGAACGACATCAGCCAGCCGTTCTACGGCCTCGTCAATGCCAAAGTGGGCATCCGCAAGGGAATCGTCAACCTCAACCTGTGGAGCCGTAACATCACGAACACGGACTACCAGGCGTTCTATTTCGAATCGTTCAACCAGTCGTTCATCCAGAAAGGCAAACCGTTCCAGATCGGCGGCGAAATCACCGTTACATTTTAAGACATGAAACTATTATACTACCTCCCGATACTGCTCTGCCTCGCCTATACGGCAAGAGGGGAAGAGATAGAAAAAGATACGGCGAAGATCCGCAATGTTGAACTGAACGAAGTGGTCGTGCAGTCGTTCAAGCAACAGCGCGACCTCCGGCTGGAACCCCTGTCGGCATCGGCCGTGACGGGGACGGCGATCCAGAACCGGAACATCACGGGGATCAAAGAGTTCAGTTCCTTTATCCCGAACCTCTTTATGCCGGACTACGGATCGAAACTGACCTCGCCGGTCTATATCCGCGGGATCGGATCGAAAATCAACGCTCCCTCGATCGGGCTTTATGTGGACGGTATCCCCTATTTCGAAAAATCGGCTTTCGATTTCGATTTCAACGAGGTGGACAGGATCGAGGTGCTGCGCGGTCCGCAAGGGACGCTCTACGGTCGTAACACGATGGGCGGCATCATCAACGTCTATACGAAATCGCCCTTGAAATACGAGGGGACAAATGTCTGGCTTTCCAACGGTAGCTACGGTTACCGCGATTATGCCCTCTCTCATTATAAAAAGATCGGAGAAAAGTTCGGATATGCCATCTCCGGTGATTACCGGAACAGCGACGGCTACTTCACCAACCTGTTTACAGACAAGGAAGCGGACGACATGAAGTCCGGCTCCGCCCGCATCCGCCTGGAATGGAAGCCTCAGAAGAACCTTTCTTTCGGGCTAATGAGTTCGTTCGACCGTTCAGTCCAAGGCGGCTATCCCTACGCCGTCTGCGATTCGGTCACGCATGCACCTCTAGAACTCACGAAACGGCCCCTCAGACCGACTTTCCCGTCAAA
>OGEU01001439.1_pt1 | contig 20088 bp, 15 predicted proteins | sample 1570651 | NCBI WGS metagenome assembly OGEU01 (sample SAMEA2582129, study PRJEB24529) | metagenome | biome: Human gut stool | place: China | collected 2011 | reverse complement strand
TCTGCTCCATGATGGTGTCTAACCGTTCCTGTGCCTGTTCGTTCAGGTCTGCAAGATATGTCCACAATTCTCCGGTCAGTATCAATGTGTTAAATCTGGCTGGGTGGACTTCTCTTAAGTATTCCCGGTGCATCCATCCGTACTTTCCGATGGGGCGGTGTTCCTCCGGCAGTTTCAAGTCAGGGATGTAGTAATCTCCAACAAGGATATAATCAATTCCGTTTTCCGTTATTCTTCGTTTCAATTTGCTCATATTTTTAATCTCCTCATTCTGGTTTTTTGTTTCTGCAAGTCTGACTCTCCAGAAATATTGGTAAATCATTGGTAAAATTGAGAATTGAACACAAGAAACGCTATTTATAGAAGTATTTAAGACGATTTAAGACTTTTTTTCACGAACAGTAAATCCTGCCGTGGCAGATGAATAAAACTCTAATCATAAAATTCTCCTATCATAAAAAGCCGAGAAATGCCGTGTTTTGAGGCATTTTGCCGACTTGTTTCTTCTATTATAAAAGTTACATTTTAAGTGCCGATTTTGCAAAATACGGCAAAACGGTGCAATTCACACCCCTCATTCGTAGTAAAATCGTAGTCAAAATTTTCGGGATTACTACTCTGGATTTTGCACCCACCTTTGGAGTATTTCTAAACCGAGGGGGTGCATCGTTAAAAGGTATATTTTTCCTATTTCACGGACGTTAAAATTCCATCAAGGAATTTGATTTCATTACATCGCATCTGCTCTGTGAAAGCACTATATACATCTATCCCGGTCGGAATCTGAAATCCGTGCTTTATGAGACAAATATCCTCTCGTGCCTCTACATTCTTCTCATAAGTCGAACCACGATTGAGCCACATAACAGCATCTTCTTCCTCTCCCATTTCAGGATAAAAATAAAATCCCTTCTTGGCATCAAATCGGAACATATATGCCAATACCTGCAGATAGTCCTTGTTTCCAATATTATCAATCGGTTTGTACTTCGCATCTGCAATCACTCGTGCCTCTGAGTCTCTGCTGATGAAGTCTGGGTAGATAAGTCCGCGATTATGGTCAAACAAACGCTGAGAACCTTTTGTAGATTTGTTCATCGGATGATAGAAAATCTCGTCCACAATCGAATTCATATACTCTTCCCAGAGCCATGCGCCATCAAAGAGCAATCCATACACCTTCTTGCTTCCCATTCCAATCTGATGTTTCTGATGCTGTAAGATAAGTAGACACAAGCTCTGCAGTTCACAATATTCTCGGTAATATGCGTGTCTAATGGTATTGGTCTTATTTGCATCGATAATCTTCTGTCGGTTACACATCTCGTAGTCAGGAGTGGCCGCTACAACATCCTTGACCTCATCCTTAGCCTGTGCAAGCAGTTTATGTCCGTATGGCTTATGTTTAATAAACTCCACCGTATGACGGATTAATTCCATCAAATCATTATCAAAGGAATACTCCCTCTGCGAATATGCTACATTGCCAACAAATGGTGTATTCTTAACAATGTGTCTCGCTATATCTATCGTTCCCTTAACATTGCTGTCATTGTATGTTTTTCTCACATAAGTCTTAAAGACACCCTTACGCATGGCACTCTTTAAGTAATGTGGGAAGATAAAAACAAGCAGATTGAAAACACGATCATCATTGTTCGCATCTGTTTCCAAATCCACAATATTCGGAACATCAAATACTCTCTCAAGCAAATATTGAAACAAAAAGTCCTGCCCGTTACCACTAAATCTTGATTCAACTATAAGCTTCTCGTCTCCAAGTCCCATGAAGCCCATGACATTGCTCGACAAATAATAATTGTTTACACTCTGTAAAATCATCTGGTCTTTTGTGATATCATCTGCATCTCTAAGAATTTCCGGGAATACAAATATCCCTTCATTCTCCAACTGCTCCAAAGTTTTATCTGCAATTTTGCTTGTCAGAAGTGATATGCCAGACAATGACGCCTTAGGTATTCTCGAATTATCTTTTATTTTAATTCGACTCATCTACATCAACTCCATCCGACTTTCCTTGGTTATATGCTTTCTTAAATCGCTCCATAATACCTTCTTCATCATACATACCATTTATGTATTCCTGTAACAACGGATGTAGGTAATCTGACCATAACTGGTCAAAGTCAATATTCTTCAGCTTCAAGAAATAGGATGCACCAATCTGATAGTTTTCATTCAGACCTTCTGTTGCTGCAATTTCCACATTCAAAGCTGACATTCTGGCAATTGCCTCAGCCTCTTTCTCTTCGTTGTTCAAGTTAGCAAGCATCTCAAGGCGCTCATCTGCACGAAGCTCCACAAAACGGAATCTTCGTCTCATAGCGAAATCAAAGCTGTCTACAGATCTGTCAATATCATTCATCGTACCAATGATATAAACATTGTCTGGGATATAGAATTTTTCATTGCTATCAGCATGAAGGTTTGCATACTGGGTGGAAACCTCTCCTGCCACACCTCTATATCCTGGATCTACAGCAAAGAACAACTCTCCGAAAATCTTAGATATCTCACCACGATTTATCTCATCAATGATGAATACATATTTCTTCAACTCTTCCTGTCTTATAATCTTTGCAGCCTTTTTCTTTTTCTGAATCTCGTTAAAAATAACAAGATTGTATGAATATCTCTGCTGTGTAAAATTGATATTGAAAAATTCCGTAATATCTTTTAATTTGTTAAATTCTCTTCCAGACTCTAACATCTGTCTAATTTCAGAAATATTCAATCGAATACTGTTGATGGATGCATTTTGTGGTATTGAAAGATAAATATGCTCATCATCGACATCTGTGATTGTAAATTCTGTACCCGTTTTGGTCTTGAATGTGTTATTTCCTGTGTCCACATCATCAAAGAACTCTTTCATTGCTTCTTGAACAGATAATTCATTTGCAATGACCTCTGTGGACTTTTTAGAATTCTCATAGTTTCTTCTAGCCTTATCCACGAATTTCTTAAACACGCCATCCTGCAATTCAAAACCCATAGAACCATCTTCATTCGTCTTTGGACGGAGTCCTTCTACGAAATCCGAATAGTCATAACTTGGGTGAAATTGGACAAACTCTACCTGTTGCTTTTGCGCATCTGTGAGCATCGTATAATCATCAAAATAGCCATTGCTAATAATGTCAGTAGCAATTTCTTTAGCAAGATAAGTCTTTCCAGTTCCTGGAGCGCCTCGGAATATAATGTTCTTAGATTCCACAAGCATAGTAGAATATGGATTCAGATAGCCATTAAATTCTGCTGGTTTTACTTTCTCTACAACTACTGCCTTTTCCTCTGCATTTTCCTTCTCGTCCTTCTCACGATAAACCAATTTGAAGGAATCTCCCGGATTACCGAAACGTGCCAAACACTCCTGAACAAATCTAAGAGTTGTAAAGATATTCCATGAATAAATTACAAACTGTCTGCCATCATCATAATCATACGACATTGTATTGAACGGATTTATATTGTGTGCTTTTGCTTCGTCCTTGCTGTAATAAATTCCACGAATCATTTCCTTATCTGGAGCGTATTGACAAATTGGAAACTGTTCTTTTTCTTCTACTGGCAAGGCTGCAATCTGTTTTTCATAAATTTGAAACGCAATACGTGGTAAAGTTTGGTTTGTATTCCGTCTCTCACCTTTCCCATAATTTCTTTTGATAACAGTTCCATCGACAGCAACAAATGATGCATCCAAAGGCTTGAACACATCTCCTGCACTAATATTATCCATAGTGAATGAATCATCAGTAGAAGTAACAGAATCTGATGTTATAGTAATCTCGTATTTTGTCTGCTTAATCTGAATCTCATATCCTTTTGCAGTAAGATAGTTTTTTGCTTCGACAGCATTATATCCAGATACATCTATCTCTGCACCATTCTGCAAATGATTTGCTACTGCGATGACATACTTTGGTGGATAGGTATTACCGTTTTCCCATACAAGCTCATACTTGGTACTCGTATTATGCCAAGGAACTCCATTCTCATCAATATATTTAATAGCCTCTGCTATAAATTGTCCGTCAACTTTTGGGACTGCCATGATAAGCACCTCCATTTAAATGAATATACAGAGTTTATTATATCACTAAACGGGTGTTTTGACACCCACAATCGTTAAGTGGCGCTAACACCAAAAGGCACCCAGACATTTCTGCCTAAGTGCTAATTTTATAACTCACTACACTACTTTGAACATATTCTGTTTTAATGGTCTATCATCCTTATCTGAAAGTCCCATCTCTTTTCTAGCATCTTCCATACTCTGCATCTTGTGAAGTTCCTTCTCCGCATCTTCAAGTCCAACATGGGTATAGACATTCAAAGTTACTGCTATGTCCGAATGTCCCATCAAATATTGAAGAGTCTTCGGATTCATTCCCGATTTTGCCATATTGCTGCAATAGGTATGTCGGCACACACGAGGCGTGATGTTTGGCATCTGCACCCGATAGATATCATTGTATCTGTCGACCATGTGATTGAATCGATGCTGCCAGTGCATTACCACAAGGGGCATTCCATTATCATCATAGAAAAGGAATCCACTGTAGCCATCAATTGATTTTTCCACTTTAGGAGCATTCCTGTCTTCGATGATTGCTCGAAACATTTCTGCCACATCTTCTGTTATCGGCAGCACTCTTGTTCCTGCATCTGTCTTTGTGGTTTCTATGATATATCGCATATCCGATGTTCTCTGCAACTGGTGGTCGATATTCACTGTCCTTTTCTCAAGATCAATATCCTTTAGTGTCAGACCACAAAATTCCGATATTCGTATTCCTGTATGAAAGAGTATGTACACCACTTCATAATATTTGCAATACACCACATCGTCATGCACAAACTTCAGAAACTTTCGCATCTGGTCTTTGGAAATTGCCTCTCTTGTGACTGCGTCATTTACCAATACTCCGGCGAGCTGGAATCCGAATGGATTCTTTACAAGAATGTCATCATCCACCGCCATCTGAAAAGCTGGTCGCAGCACTCCCCGGATTGTATGAATGGAACTGTAGCTTTTTCCATCTTCCTGTTGCAGCTTGATAAGAAACAACTTGGCATCCGATGTTTTCACACTTCGGATTGTCTTTTCCCCGAAAGATTCCTTTGCAAGTAATCTCTGCACTGTAACATATCCCTGCTTGATGCTCTGCCTTACTCCTGTTTTGGTTTTCAGATATCGGTCTACCAATTCGCACACTGCCATCTGCCCATCCACGATATTTATAAGCAAATCCAAATCCGTATTGACCTGTTTCTCCAATTCTCTGAGTGACAGGCATGGCTTTTTGTCCTTTGGAAGTTTGTCCGTTGGTTCTAGTTTCCAGCTATCAAGGTATTCAAATGCAAGATATCCAATCTGATCATATAATACAAATTTTTCCAACAATATTCTTACCGACACAGGCTTTCTTCCTACAACCCAGTAATATGAGAAGTCACCAGTTTTAAATCCATTCTTTACAGAATACTCAATAAGGGTCTGTTGCTGACGATCAACTTTCTGCGTTTTATGATTTGTTGATATTCTCATATAGGCAAATATCTTATTTTCCATTGAATCCTCCACAAAATCCATAACTACTTTCATGTATGTTTTTTGATGGTGCAACAGTTTCTAAATTCGCATATTTTCTATTCTACGAAAACAACTGTTTTCATATAAAGTGTAAGCACTCGAAACTATTACCTTTTCTGTTTCGCTACCTTATACTATCAATGTAATAAAGAACACTTCAATTTCTCCACGATTCTATAAAATTTTCCAAAAAATAATTTAAGGGGTGATACATATAAATATTGAGATTCAGAAGCCGAACCGCTTCAAAGATTTTTCCCATAAGATCTTTAACAAATTAGAAGATACGATGTTTTCCATTATACAGAAAGTACCGGAACAGTTTATTCCACATTTTCTTATGACTTGGCTTGAACATTACACCGACAAACGTATTGCAGAATTACGACATCAAATAATCCGTGATCGCTGGCGCAGCGTAGAACTTGAAACCGTAGTAAACAAAATCCATACAAACTAAAATAAGCACCTACAGAAAGATTATGGGTAATCCAAGTTTAGTGAGGTCATCCTTTAGTAGGGTCTATAAGTAGGGAGAATCCGTAGGGGCATTTAGTAGGGTCTCCACACATATTAAAACAGGGCAGGAAATCTCTCGATTTCTTGCCCCTCTTCGTCTCTTTTCGTATGATAATTCTGCAACGAAATTCTTTTGAAAGGAGACATATGAATAGTATCACAGAATTATTAAACTTGGAAGATGCCGACATCTTCATTTCCGACATCTCGATTAATGGCACAAAGAAAATCTTAACTCTTGAAACCAAACCAATCCGCCATTTCTGTCCTGTTTGTGGCTTTAAGATGTATTCACGCGGCATCAAAGTCCGGACCATCAACCATCCCGTTCTCCAGGATGGTTATGAACTAGTTTTAAAACTAAAGCAACGCCGTTGGCGCTGTACAAACAAACCTTGTTCTTACACAATCAATGAATCTTTTAACTTTGTAGATAAACGAAAACGCAATACAAATGCGACTGATATGCTGATTATTCATGCATTTCGCGACTTATCCGTCTCTGCATCCAGCATTGCTTCCAAATACAAAGTTTCTGACACCTATGTTCTAGACACTTTTGACCGCTATGTAAAAATGGATCGGCTTCCTCTCTCTGACATCATTTCAGTAGATGAGGTCTGTCTCGATCTTGATCCGAACTGTCGCTACGCGTTGGTCATTCAGGACTTTTATACCGGTAATCCAATTGATTTATTGAGCAGCCGTAAAACAAATGACACCGAACCTTATTTTATGTCCATCCCACTCGAAGAGCGCTCACAAGTAAAGTATCTAATTTCCGATATGTATAATCCCTACATCAGCTGGGTTAACCGATATTTTCCAAACGCTGTTTCTGTCATAGATTCTTTTCACGTAATTCAATGGATCACTCATAAACTAGATCTTTACATACGTGAGCTCATCAAAAATTTTAAGAAACGTGATCGAGATGCATATACGGTCAACGGCGGCATTATCGATGAACACACCTTTATTCCAGCAGCCAGAGAAGTCTACCTACTGCAAAAATATCAATGGCTGATCCTCGCTAATCACTCCTCTATTACTTATCATTCGGATTTAAGAATGGATACACGCCTTCACTGTCTGATGAACACTTATGATTATGAAGATTCTCTTTTTATGATTGATCCAAACTTGAGGGAACTTCGTGATTTAAAGGAACTTTATGTCCAATTCAATACTCGAAATGCTGGGAAGCCAATGGATGCCAGAATTGAACTCGACAAACTGATCAACCACTATCTTCATTGCGGCAATTCAATTTTCGTTGATTTTGCCAATCTTCTGATTCGAAACCATGATTATATCATCAACTCATTTGTAATGGTTGAAAAATACGGGGCTGGCAAAATATATAGCAGCAGACTTTCTAATGGGCCTATTGAATCCTTAAATCGAAAAGTTAAAGACTTGAAAAGACTCGGACGTGGCTATCGAAACTTTGAGCATTTTCGAACCCGATTCCTATATGCGACCAGGGACACCCCTGTTATAAATGGAATAAACGATTACAATCCCGTCACTTATTTTGATATGGAAGATTAAAAAATATTTCGTTGCAAACAGATCAGGCAGGTCTTTCGACCTGCCTGTGTTATCTATTCATGGTTCGATTTAAGAAGCCCCTACGGAATGCCCCTAAAAAACTCATAGATTTTTAGTTGTCGTCCCCATTAATTGCCCCTAAAAAACTTCGGGAAACCCCACTAAACTTTGGAGACCCACTAAATTACTATCTAATTCGATTTTACTTATTGCAATTTACTCCTGTCTCCTTTCTATTATTGATAATTATCATGAATATATTTGTCTTTGATAGATTATATAAACTATCAAAGGTTATAATTTTAGGAAATTTTGCTGCACTCTATATGCATTATCTAATTCTTCCCATGTTGAAATACTTAATGAATGGATCTTTAAACAATAATCCATTATAGTCTTTCGCAAATATGTATCCACCTTTTTTATTTCATTAATATCTGGTTCAATTTCAAATATAGATTTTCCTCCATGAAGTATCGGATTTCTATATTTGTTTTTCAGTTGCTCATACTTTTGTTTGTTCCGTAAATAATCCGCCTTATCAATAGCTAATATTGTAAAAACTAACTTTATTACCTTTTCTTTATTATAATTTCGTGGATTGATTCCATCAAAAGTATCAAATAAGTAACTAATTCGTTGTGTCCAATCTCTGACATATTCTGACTCACAAATATTCACCAAAGAACGCTTACACAAATTATCAATATAATTTGCATTACCAAACAATATTTCATATATATCATCTTTATAAAGTTTAATACAATTATATGCCTCGCTAGGAATCTGATACTCACTGAATACCCTTCCTGGTACAAATTGTAAGAACAATTCTTCCTTATCTTCTACAAACTCATAAATTGCCCTAATACCTGTTCTTAACCCAACTCTGGGAGGTAATACTTCTCCGTTTAGAATATCACCCCCTGATAGCATATCATAATACAAACATTCATTGAGCTCATTGCAAATGTAATCCACAAATTGCTCCCTTATTATTGGTGAACGCATATATTCATCACTGATTTTAGGCAGATTTAAACCTATAACACGCGGATATTCATCATCAGCTCTTTCACAGCGATATAATATTTCTATAATATATTCAAAGTCTTCTATTGAAAAATCATTAAAAATAGATTCATAATCTTCCCCCAAATCTTTTGATACATAATTTTTATAGTATCTATCATATTCGAACTGATTCAAACTTGGAAGAAGTAAATAGTTTCCCCTTTTCTCTGGATAGCTAATCTGTAATCCTTCCAACGTTGCAACATATGTTGTCCTTTGAGAATAAACGACTGGTAATCCCGCAAGTGATTGCTCTTGTGGCATTTTGTATGAATACTTGCTTACTTCATTTAAAATATATTCTTTTAGCGATTCAATACTAGTTATTTCACTATCAATTACCTTTGTACAAAACCGTATTATTATATTAAATAGCTCCTGATTTATCTCATGTGCTTTTCTAATCGATACTAATTCATCTATTCTTTTCCCCCTATGAACAACCTCAGTTCTTATTTCTTTCGAGTAAAAATATAACTGCGAACTAATAACATCAAAATTTGATTGATTTTCAGCAACAATTGATAAAATTCTTTTCTTGTTATCAGTAAAACTGTATGTATCACAAAGTCCCATTCCATCTATTTTTGAAAACAAAAAAATAAAACATCTTGTCTCATCAATAATCTGCAATGCCTCGCATGCCTCGGCTATATATCTCCTATATAAGTTATATACTTCGTCATTTCTGTGTGAATAAATCACTCTATATAATCTTGTATCATTATTCTCTGTCACACCCAGATCAAGTCCAATTCCTTTTTGCATTAAATAGAACTCTTCTTCTCCATTTATATATGCCCCGATTGAATAATCGTCATTGATTGAAAATAGCATTCTTTTACCATCTATAAGCCCAGGGATTCCTATAGTATATTCCGGTCTATTAAATGGGCATTCTAATATTCTAATGTAATCAAACCGTCTATTTGCATCATTTAGAATTCTCTCAAAAATAGTAATATCATTATTTATCTCACTAATATCATATTTAGATGATAATAAAAGAAAAGGTAAACCTGTTAGTTGTTCTGTAAAGAAACTTCGATTGTGTTCTACAATTAATCTTAATTTCTCCTTTTCATCGCCTAAAAGATTACTATATTCAATAGCCTCATTTGATACATCTCCTGGGAAAAAAATCATATCTCCAAGTTTTAATACGTACTCTAACAGTACACGTTGTACAGGCAAAATATATAAATTCACTTTTTCATAACCCCTTTCTTTACTTTAATGAAACAAGACTACACAATTTTCAGATTCCATCCCTTCTGTTGTAACTTCATCTGCATTTTTTCATCCACAAAATCAATAGGAATAGCAAGGCAAATCAACGCTCTTGCTCTTGTCATTGCAACATACTGGCATTTTAGTCTTTTCTCTGAAGAACTCTTCATCCTTTTGGGTGGTTCTCCACACAGATAATCAAGTATTGATTTCATATTATGTGATTTCATAAAAGTCTCTAACACCAAAGTAGCTAAATGTGTTCTTCCTTTAACAGAATGAATACTACCAAATTCCATATCAACCTCGCGTTTTGTCTCTTCGTCACAGTACACATAATGATTTGGCAATAGTTTTTTATCATCACTATTTTCATTGCTATTTTCATTGCTCTTTTCTTGATCTTCCACCCATTTTCCAAATTTTTTTACATCCTCATTGGGTTCAGTTTCAAATAGAGACAATATTTTTTTCATAATAATAACCATAGACTTCCAATCTTCTTTAGAAATTGGATTACCAAAATCAGCAAGTAACATAAGTAACTTTCTGAAATCCTTTTTTTGTTCATCTGATAATAGTTTCATAATAGCATTGATTGAATTTCCCGTAGTAGGTATATAATTACATTCCTTAGCTTTATTAACTAATCGTCTAAGACCTTTACAAATCCATTCAATCTGCTCTGATTTTTCTCCATTATTCTGAAATTCTTCAATTCCTTTCCTAAAATAATCAATCAAATTTTTAGGAGTGGTTCTCTTGTTTGCTTTTCTAGCTTCATAAGCATTCCAATAATCATATATTCCTTTGGGAAATTGATTATCTTTTGTCTCTTCTTTTTTATCATGAATCATCCCAATTACATGAACGCCTTCTTTTTCATAAGTTTTCAGTTCCTCATCACTAAACGTATCCAATATAAGTTGTCCAAATTCATCTATTACCTGAGCTGCATTCTCCTTTTCAAATAAAAAGAGTGTATGTTTGATTCCCTTTTGCGTAAATTCATTGTCTGTACCATCCATTTGAGCTTTTGAAAGAGCAACAGTATTGGCTAAACTTGATATGGATGAATCAAATCTTCTGCTTTCACTTAAAACAAGTGCATTTTCCCTTGGAAAATTTCCCGTTGTATCATCAGCATATAAATTCCCATATATTGCTTGATTACTATCACCGAATCCCTGCCTTATGCTCAACCCTCCATCACTATTAAAAGCCTTTTTGAGCAAATCCCATTGAAACGTATCTGTATCCTGAGCTTCATCTATAAACAATATAGGAAACCTTCTCTGTATAGCTTTAGGTATCTCATCCCATTCTTTCAAAACTTTTTGAGCATATAAAAGCATTTCCCCAAATGTAAAATATCCATCTTTTTGAGTTTTCTCAATAACTGATAACAAAAGTTCATTTGTTTCTTCATTTTTAACTCGCTCGATATTCCCTATATTATCTCGATATTCGCAAATCTTCTCACTTTTATATTGCATTTCTAAATAGTAACGTTTATTTCTTGGTAGTTTATTCCATCTAAGTGAGTGAACAAGCTCCGTATCTATAATATTGATTTCATATCCGTTTGACTTTAACCATGGTAAAGAAACATATGTATCAAAAAAAGAATGCACTGTACCTATAAAATGCGGATACGATAACAAATTTCGCCCAATCTCTGTGTTTCCTAATCGCTCTTCTATCTCTTCTCTTGCCACATTTGTATGCGATAAAACACAGATGCCAGCATTGGAATATGGCCATTTCTTTGCAAGAATTGCCAACTTAGCAACCAATATAGTTGTTTTACCGCTTCCCGGAAACGCCTGTATATCAACAGAATCCATATTTTTTAGTACATTAACTCTAGCAGAATCAAAATGAACTTTTCCGCCCATCATCTCTTCTACCCACAATATATCTTCGTCAGTAATCTCTATATTTGCTAATTTCTCAATTTCCAATCAATTCACCCCTTAGTAACATATATAATTGCACTTATCAAATAATTCGGTAATACCTTTTTCAGGTCTTCAGCTCTGTTTATATATTTCTTTTCAAGATTAATCGCTAATTCTTGTGCGAAATCAGCTTTTGATGCTTTTTTTGAAGTAAAAAAACTATAAAAGCAAGCTGCTTTTTCTTCTTTAGTTTTATAAGCATTTATCTTTTCAATTAATTTATCCTTCTTACTTGGTCTATTCTTTTTTTCATAGCTTACATTTATTACAGAATCAATTAATATTTCCTTCATTTCTTCATCCTGTAGCCCTATATACGCTAAGTCATATTCTAATGTCCAATGATTGGCTACAAATGTTTTTACTTTCTGTCCATCTGCTTTTTCTTTTATCTCATTAACATGGTTTTCTGCTCCTAATACTGAATAATCAGCCTCTGCTCGCCATGCACGTTTACTTTTCTCTGGCCATGTATCCTTATCATCTGTATATTTTTCATCTATACAAATTCTTGGAGCACAATTGGGCATAATATCTCTATCTGTAACACATGCAACATTTACATCCAACTGTTTATTCTCATCTTTTCTTTGAAATATCCTTGCATATCTTCTCAATCCGGTACTTCTAACATCAACAAGCGAAGTACCATAATCTGTAAAATTACATCCCAATAATTTGGATAACGTAGGTAACAGCAATGCCTCTCCAGGACCTTCTACAATTATTACACTTCTTGCAAAAAACAGATTTGCTTTAGTTGCATCAAGGTATTTTTCCAAATAAAGATAATCATCTTCATCCAATTTTGTCTGCTCTTTCTCAAGAGAATATACTTTACCCGATTTCACAATCACAATGTTCGATAATTTTACAACAGAAGCCAATAATGGCGAATGTGTAGTAATTATAGTCTGTCTATTCCCTTTCTCAGATTCTTCTTCTAAAGATTGAATTAATTTTAATTGTCTTTGTGCATGTATATGTGCTTCTGGTTCCTCAATCAATAAAAAACAGGATTTATTATCTCCTATTGCCTCATTATGTAATAGTAACTCACATGCCATACTCATAATATTACTTGTCCCAAGTCCAACTCTACCGCACATATCACTGGCATCTTTATCTACTGCAAGATCTAATTTCTCCAATAATGCCATCTCTTTTTTTATTTTATTAGAATTTGACCCTGTAACTTCCAATCTTGTTCTTATGTTATCCTTTTTCAAAAGCATTTTTTCTTGCAGTATTGTCGTCATTTCTTCGTTGATTGAATCCAGTGCTGGATGTTTTGCTAAAAGTGTATTTGAAAGATCTGCTATTCCCGCTATGGAAAGATTATGAATATCAATTCCCTCCTCATACTCATCAACTCCTTGATCTACAACAGAAATATGTTGCATAATTTGTGATAGTCTTGAATGTCTTCCAGCCTGCATTTCACTATATGCATCTCTCAAGGCACGCAAGTATGTAGCTCTTAACAATTCTCTTGCTTCTGCAGATGGTGATGGTCCGTTTCCTTCTATTCCTGTTGAGACATTTACCACTGGGCGAGGCGGATTGAATGATGATAAATATCTGCACGTCCAATGTAGATATAAACATGGAATCTTTTTATTTTCATCTTCATATGAGAGGCATTCCAAAAAAGCCCCTCGTTCATCTTCATTCAATTCCTCAAATTTACATGTAATTTTAATTTCTAATGTTGCATCTTCTTTGTAAAAATCTTCCTGCTCCACTCTATACCAGTTCATATCTGTAGTTCCAAGAACTAGTTTTATTGCATCCATGATTGCTGATTTTCCAGAATCATTTTCTCCAACAAGAACATTTAAACCTTTTTTGAAAGTAATACTATGCTCATTTCCATCAAAACATCTAAAATTCTTTATTTGCAACAATGAAAGATACATATTCCTCAACTATCCTTTCTTTTGTTATCCAATTACACCTTATCTTCATTTTATAGTTTTACAACACTTACAATACTTTCCAGTATCCTGCCTTTTTTGAACCAACCCGCTCTATATAGCCATTTTCTCTTAAAAATGATATATTGTTTTCTACTGCTGTTTCACTCACGCCTAATATGTTATGAAGTTCCGCAGTTGTAATGTTTGGATTGTCTCTCATTTCTGCAATAATCTTTTGTCTTCTGGAATTTAAGGGTTTCTGATCCCCAACCTTTTTCCCAACTTTATTCCCAACCTTATTTATTCTCTCAAATGGGATAGTAACAACAATGGAATTCTCCCTAAATGAAAATGCATCTTTTCCATACATTTCCGTAATTTTAGGAACCCCTCGTCCGGATTTCTCACTTATATGCAGTTGAAGAAATATCTCGGATAATTTTTCATTTACAGGGATTGATTCTCCTAAGAAAAATCCCTCCATGGTCTGTGCCGGAGCAAGTGTTCCCCTTGATAGTATCTCTATTCTGTCGGAAAATACCGAAATCATAGGTTCATTTCCTTCCACCCATTTATTGTGCAGGACGGCATTTATGACAGCCTCACGAAATGCCTTGTTATCAAATAACGGAACCTCCTTTCGTTCAACGACCCTGTCTGTCTCATCCGCCTGAATCAGGTTCAATACATCTCCATAACGCAACAACTCATCCAAACTGTATAATAAACAGTCATTTCCAAATTCACGTACAGAGAAAAGATTAGAGCCTTTTGTTTCTCCATCAAAAATAGATACACGAAGCGGAAAATGAGAATTATCCGACAGAAGCTGCGCTAATATATTAAACTCGCCTTCTTCTGTTTTTAGCCCCAGATTCTTAATAAACGTCTTTGGATTTAGAACAATACCTTTGGAACCGTAATATCCAAAGAGTTTTTGAAATGTAAGTTTCTGATATTTTGCCGGTACTGTTTCTATCGTTTCGGTTCTTCCATCCAGTATTTTGAAAAGTTCAATTTCTCTCTTAGGGTAATCCTTCATATTACATTTTGATGATCCTATCCTTAAAAACCTCTTTTCTTTAAATGCCGTAGGAATTTCGGTTGCCGCAGGAATTACCAAACCAACGACTCTCTTTCCATAAATTTCTGTTTCTTCAAAACTAAAATTTATGCTTGGTGACAGATTTCTTGCAAGATAATTCTGATACGGTTCCTTGTTATATTCACAATACTGGTTAAATGTTGTTCCTACAATTTCATGGGTTGTATCATTTACACCCCAAATGAAATACGCATATTTTTTATAATGAAAAGCCGCCGCATTTGACAGGGCAGATACATATTCGCCTAATGACTCAGGCTGAAACCAGTTTTCCTTAAATTCAAACCATTCCTGTTCATCACTTAAGGCACATAAATCTAAAACAATTTGTTTAATATCCATTAGTATGCTCCTTTACCTAACTTTTATTCCCAACCAAAATAATTATAACATGTTGGGAATAAAGTTGGGAATAAAAATAAAAAAACGTCAAATTTTCTTATAAGGTTTCTTCTTTTCCCTTTGCCTTTTGTGGCATAGACTTTTCTGTATCTCCTCCAGCAACTTTTGCTTTCATCACTTCCAGCTTCGCCTTCAGGGACACTCTTTCTGCAGGTGCATCTGCATACTGTCTGACCCCCTTCTCCTGCTCTATACCCACTGTTTTCTCTACAAGTGGAATATTCTTCACCGGACTGTCTGCGACCTCTTTTTCGCTCTTTGGAGCTTCCGGCTCATCATCCATATCAATACCATCATTGCCCTTTTCATCCATATTAAGCAGGGCATTTAATGCCGACAGACGCTCTAGATTCTCCGCAAGCTCCGCTTCCTGTGCAAAAGGCTTGGTTACTTCCACCTTTGCGGTTTCAAGCTGATGCTCCACCGTTTCAAGTTTTGTCTGGGCTTCCATAAGCTGCTTTGGCATGGACTCCAGTGCATGGTTGATACGGGAGATATTACCGAGTGGGTCTGAACCGACTTCCAGATTGTGGGAAAGCTGTCCTTTCAGGTTCATCACAAATTTGTGGTTGAATGCATCAAAGGATACTGCCATCTTAAAACCTGCATATTCGCCAATGACCGCAGGGGCATTGACTGTTTTTATTTCCTTGCACATCTCCACAAGGGCTGTTCCGGCTTCTTTTTTATCTGTATAGAGCTTATCCCCTACTTTCATGGAAAACTGCTCTTTGTCCACGGTTCTTCCTCAATTATCCGTTTTAGCTCTTGGGATTATACGAAAACTATAGTATAATCAAGGTATCAATTGCAATAACGGAGACATAAGGATGGCGACAGTAGATACCTCATTTTTAAATGCATTTTACCCAGAAGAAAGTCTGAAAATATCAAATGTTATCCAAGATAAAGATAAAATTTTGATACGAATAAAATCTATTACAGCATGTTGCACCTGTCCTAAGTGTGGACAAACAACAAATAATTATCATGGTACATATATGCGTAAGGTACAAGACTTGCCGATCCTTGGAAAGAACGTTCAGTTGGAGATAACCGCTCATGAGTATAATTGTATGAATAAAGAATGTAATACAACATCCATATCAGAGACTTTTGATGGTTTTCTGAATGCATATAGCAGGATGACAGAACGTTGTGCAGATTTTGTATGTACATTGGCATTGGAAACAAGTTGTGAAGGATGTGCTCGCATATGTAAAACACTTGGAATTAAGACTAGTGGTGATACGGTTATTCGACTTCTTTTGAAAAGGTATGAACTATTACCGAATCCGGAAACTGGAGATGTGATTGGCGTTGACGATTTTGCCTATAAAAAGAGAAATACATATGGAACAATCGTTGTAAATGAGAAGACACATGAACCTATTACCTTATTAGATGGTCGGGATGGAGAAACCTTAAGGGAATGGCTCAAAAATAATAAACAAGTAAAAGTCGTTACTCGTGATAGAGCAAGTGCTTATGCAAGAGTGATTACGGAGGAATTGCCAGATGCGATGCAGGTTGCGGATAGGTTTCATCTACACCAAAATCTTTTAGAGGCAATTAAAAAAGCTTTGAATAAAGAAATACCCGCCACCATTACTATTCCGCATGCGGATGAAGATTCATGTAAAAAAAATCGCAGTTGATGTGGATAACTCTCCAAATTATTCAGGAAAACGTTATCAAATGATATGTCAGATACAGGGATTTTTAAAGGAAGGCTGCAGTTATCAAGAAATCGTAAGAAGAATGGGTGTTGGAAGAAATACAATTGCTAAATATCGCAATAGAAATCCGATGGAACTAAGTATGTATGGAGTGAGACAAAGCAAATTAGATCCATATTATGATTTTATAATACAGTGTTTAAAATCAGGTTGGAGCAAAAGCAAGACAGTTAAAGCAGTTTATGAGAAAGGATATACTGATTCCCAAAGCAATGCCTTTGATTATCTTGTAAAAATAGAAGAAAAAATAAATGAACAGTTTGCTCCTCAGCCATATGTTAGAACGATGACAGAGGCTTTAAAATATAGAACAGGTAGTTGCGGAAAAGATAAGGATTATATAACACGTGAGGGCATATTTCGATATATGTGGATGAACAAAGGACTAACTGAAGAACATAAATGTCATATCTTGAATCAGTATCCACACATATATGAATTGCACAGCTGCATCAAAGAATTCAGAAAAATATTTGAAGAAAAGAAAGTACCGTTATTATATCTGTTTATTGAGAAATACAGTAAGAGCGAAATAAAAGCTTTACAGAGTTTCGCAAATGGATTAAGGCGTGATATAGATGCTGTTGAAAATGCAGTAGCATATGATTACAGCAACGGTTTTGTAGAAGGAACAAACAGCCGATTAAAAATGATAAAGCGAACAATGTATGGAAGGTGCGATAAGCGGTTGCTTGAAGCAAAATTGCGATATCCAAAAGCAACTGCTTACGGATAATTGAGGAAGAACCTCAAAGTCCGGACAGTTGGCTCAGAGAGCCCCGGAATAATCATCGTACTTCCGCCTTTATTACTACCTTCATGTATTTCATTCAGCATATAAAGGTCAAATAACTCGTCTTCTTCGTCATCTCCATCTGTAAAAATACCCATGATTAATCCTCCAGATATCGAACCTTCTTACCATGCTCAATGGCATAATCAATCTCAGAACGTGTACTTTCACCTATATAACCGTCGACATTGATTACAAATATTTCATCTGCCATATCAATCTTTCGCTTGTGCATATCATCAAGCATTTCCTTAGTCTTGGATAAAGTACCTTCATCCATACCATCCCAGACTTCCTCATCCCCTGAATGACCGAAGAGGCCCACACTGATGACAATGTTGCCCTCCAGAGTAAGCCTCTTCTGTACTTCGAAAAACTCATCCTTAAAGCGGGTGCTTCCACACAATGTGATCACAGGATATTTTTTAACCATTGCCTTATTACCTCTAATACTTTGTGTAAATATGTTCCGGCAATTGGTGCCAAATCTGGGTATAACACGAAAAACAATGTAGCTGCAGCCAATACTAGCATTAAGAGGCTTAGTACCCAGTTTTTCCAATTAACTTTGTAGGCACTTAAGTGCTCCAGAATATTTATTTTTTCTTCAAAATCTGCCTCTAAATCATTTATACGTCTTTCAATTGTATTCTTCTCTGCTAAAGTTTTATCAATAAAATTTTTGTATGAATATGTCCTATCATGAATAGCATTTTTTCTTATTCTTTCATTTTCCCCGTAAATCTCAGTAAGTTTTCTTTCACTTTGAGTCCAAATATCGTCCCTAATGTATCGTTTATACAGATCGATATCACGTTCAAATTTGTATCTTTGCTTAATTAGCTTGCCAAATTTTCTCTTTTGAAGCTTAATTTTGTCTAATTTATACTTGTGTTTTATAATCGTCTTACCCAAGTATCTAGATAAAATATCAAGGAATATGAATTTAAAATAATAATAACCATATGACGTTAAATGGTAATCAAGAGTACTATCACAAAAAATACGTTTTTCTTCTGGTATCCTAGATTTATTCATTATCAACGTCAGATTATAATTATTCCATTCATCATATCTACCGCTTAAATCACCATTAAAAATCATCTTTGAATACTCATCTATAAATTGACCAGAATATTCTCTTATTCCTATAGATTCCCAAAAAGGCCTTTTTCTATCCCGAATTTCTGCATAATGAATATCAGTATTTAAAACATTTATACTTGGAGGCTCTATTCCTTTTTTGTGTAAAATAATAGGGAAATATCTTTCTAGCTCATCATAGAATTCCCACTTTATGCATCCGATATATTCATACAATTCATCTGCTTTTCTTGCGTCTTCGTTATACGAAACAACTGTTCTTGATGTTCTGCATCCGATACTATTTGCTCTTCTCCCTAATGTAGAGTGAACAAATTTATTAAATCCAGCAAACTTAGAATATGCAATTTCTTTAAACTTCTTCTGTGCCGAATCAGTCAATATTATGTTCGCTTCGACACTAAGAAATGAAGAATTTATATTTTTAATATAAAGCATAAAATAATCTATATTTTCTCTTGCCTTACATCCTTTTTTAAATTCAAATGGTCCACATTCAATTGAGTTGTACCAAACAGATAGAGTTGAATCCATCTTTTCAATCTTACGCAAAAAATCGTCGACTCCATCAAACCCTCCTGTAATAAACCTATTACTATACAATTCTTTAAGTAATCTGTTTAGCCCCTTTTTTATTATTTGTACATTTTCTCTTAATAACAAATCTGATGTGAAAATATTTGTTAATAAAAGCTGCTTTCCCTCTGGTATAGAATTATCAAAATCTAATCCCATCCTATGATCACAAAAAGTCATACGATATGATTCCTGTCTATTTTTTTGATTCTTACCGGGAATATACTGTGTATAGTATCTATATCTTTCAAACAACCTGAAATTACGATATTCTTTTTCATTTCGTTTTTTTATACCGTAGTACTTCAATTATTCAACCTCCAAAGCCTTAAATACCGCATCTTCTGCACTACTGTACGGAATAATCTGGAATGCTGTCATCAAATCTGCCGGAATAGTTCCGTAATCTACCATAGATACAGCTGGAATCAGCACCTTCTTTGCTCCACAGTCAGCACATACCTGAAGAGTGCTTGCAAGATTATCTACTTTCAT